>Ga0209961_1000151_pt1 | contig 24523 bp, 33 predicted proteins | sample SalPonA_B_H2O_MG_FD_185719 | JGI IMG/M metagenome (GOLD analysis project Ga0209961, IMG submission 185719) | Water microbial communities from South San Francisco under conditions of wetland restoration - Salt Pond MetaG R2A_B_H2O_MG (SPAdes)... | ecosystem: Environmental > Aquatic > Non-marine... | reverse complement strand
CCCCTGATGTTGTTGAGGGATTCCAAATTTCTACAAGATTATTATTTATTCCTGATGCGGCTGAATAAACGGTAGAGTCTTGCTCGTAGACGGAGAGGGTTTTGTTTGGACTACTCGTACCAATCCCCAAAGACTCAGCCGAAGCATCCCAGAAGAACTTCGCAGTTGTGCCAGTGTCTTCGTAGAAGGAGATGTCTCCGTTGTTGGCTATTCTTTGGCGTAAAGTTCCACCAGAAGAAATGTCTACATTGGCAGATAATCCTTGATAAATATCAAAGTCGCCATTTGCACCAGATCCGTATCCAACGTATGCACGTAATGTATTGTCGCTATCTTTGTATTCAACATAACCAACCGAGTCTGAACCAGATGAGTCAGAATCCTTAATAGTAAGTTTAGGAGAAGTGCTCTCAACCGTCAGCCCATCCATCGTAGCTGTGCCAGTTACGTCAATGCCTGTGGAGGTGGTGGCTAGTTTGATATCACCGTTATGATGTAAGTATACAGAACCAGTGCTATTAGCTTGTATGTAGTTTGTTCCTGACGCATCCTGTAAGCGTAAGTTAGTGCCTTTTATTTTTAGATTACCCGTACCAGCATCATGTATTACACTCTCACCCGCTGCTGCATCATGGTAAATCTGCAAATCAGACCCAGCACCGAAGATAGCCTTGTCGTTGTCTCCGAAGGTAATGTCTGCCGTAGTCGATGCGCCAGCTAGGGTAGTAGTGCCTGAAGCTGATAGGTTGGTCGCAATTACACTGGCTGAGGTCAGCGAGGTATTAGCCTGAAGCGTTGTGAACACACCCGTAGTAGGCGATGCAGCACCAATGGTGGTGCCGTCAATCGTACCTGAGTTAATGTCGATACCTGTGACTGGTGTTGTACCGTCAAGGATATCGTCAATCGTATCTAGGTTGGCGTTTAATTTGTTACCCCAAGAATCCTCTGAAGCTCCAACCTCTGGAAGGACTAACCCATATGTAGTTGTTGAACCATCTGCCATTTTAATTACCTCTTAATTGCCGTGATTGGCGTGATAGTTGTATCAGCCATGTTTCACCTATGTATTAGTCCAAGAACCACCACTTGGCGGTACGTCTGTCCAAAGTTTACTTGAAGCCGCTACCTGCGACCATTCCTCGTTATCTTTATCTTGTGGCTCGTACTTATACAGCACCGAAGCACTAGCACTGACCTGACCTGCTGCAGCCGCATCTAGATACCACAGAGCTGTCAGATCAGCCGATACGCTGCCAGTAGCCAGCACACTAGCATCAGCCGATACAGTGTAGAATGCGTTACCTGACACCGACCCTTGAGCCTGTATCGTAGCGGTAGCGTTAGCATCACACGCAAGATCACCCGACAGCGAAGCAGTAGCCGATATATCACCTGATAGCGGCTGTACCCTTACGATGTACGCTGAAAGCGCACTAGAGGCTGCTATAGAGCCTGTAACGCCTCGGATACGTGATACATCAGCCGAGACAGAAGATGCGGCAGAGGCGCTCGCAGACAGCTCTAGCGTGACTACCCCGTAGTAGCCTGCTGAGTAGAGTCCCTGCCCATAACTAAGCGCCATTGCGTATTAGTCCAGTGATACCGTTAGAGTGCCGATAGAGAAACGAAGCTGGTCGCCCGTATCAACAGTCTTACTGTTATCCAGTGCAACCCAAGCAAGCAGGTTGCCTGACGTAGACGCATCGAATATGCCCACATGTGTAACAGTGCCCCAGCCTGCCGTAGCTGCTGGAAACTCTACCGCTGTATCGTTAGTAACTGAGCCTGAAGATGCTGCACCGAATGAGATAGCTGTGCGAGCGTATGACCCACCAGTGACCTCGGTACCACCGCCTGCATCAGAAGGCGCTGCAGTGTATAGTGCTGCGTAAACGGTAGCTGGCGAAGTGTACGCTGCGTTGCCGAATACGTGATCTAGTAACTCATCTTCTAGGTAATCTGAAAAGCCTGCCATTAGTAACTCCCAATTTTCATTTTCAAGCCAGAGCCACTAACAGTAGCCTTGCGAGACATTGCGTTAAGTTTATCTAGCTTACTCTGATACAGCGCGCCAAACGAGGCCAAGCGTTCATCATCGCGCAGATAGGTACAGGTTTCTACCAGACACGCGTACAAGTATAGATCAGGTGAGTCAGCCAGTAGCCAGTTGGACGTATTACTGTCCGACAGTGCCTCGATCTTCTCTAGGTACAACAACTCAATATTCTGAGTGCCTGTAGGTGTCGGATACAGCTCAAGCTCACCCGCTATATGAGCGTAGTACAGAGGCTTGTTAGCAACATCTGAGCCACTAAAACGCATATCCTGCATCTCATCACGCGAGACTAGGTTTATAGCGTAAGGCACCGTATCTAGATTCGTGACACGTACTGTCTCTAGCCAGTTAGTTGGTAGAGTCAAGTACTGGTCATCGATCTCGGCAGTAGAACGCTGCTCCATCTTCCAGTGGCGTACATCACGATTTAGCTGAGCCTCAGCCATAGTGATAAACGTAGGTATGACCGATGTAAGATCGTCTCGGTTGAGGAAGTCTGCAATAGCCGTCTGAAGCTCTGCATATGTTGATATAGCCATTAACGTTTACCGCCCTTGCCTTTACGTTTCTTCTTGCTGCAAGCCATTATCGTACCCTCACGCTAAGCCTAGTAACCCGCCGATCTGCGGCTGTTCAGTCATACGATCAAGCAATGGGTTCTCTACCTTACTATAGAGGTCAATACCGTATTTCTCAATGGCTTTTTTCATCTCAGGTGTAATCTCGATACCCCAACGCCAGTTGACGTTATCTTGTATTAGATCAGGGTCAGTGACCTTAAACTTCTTGACCTTGACACCGTATTTCTCAGCCAGTTTCTTAAGCGCCTTAGGCATCTCTGAGTCATACAGCTTTTGGTAGTTTTCAGCAGGTTTTGTATTCACAAACGCCTGATCTTGAGCGTTACCGATGATAAACACGTCTTGACCGTTCTTGACAGCCGACATCACCCCTTGAGCGATGGTAGCATGTACTTGGCGGTTGTCAGCCACAACAGGTGCGGCGTAGGGGCGCTTGGCTTTGATGATAGCGTCTGCCAGCTCAGCGCGCAGGTCGAACATCTGCTTAACCTGAGGTATGGTCATCATCTCCTCAGCGTCCAAATGACCCTTTAGCGCGCTTTCAAGAGTTGGCCTATCTGACAGGGCGTTATCAACCTCATATCTTTTAAACGCCGTTTGAATCATGTCGTTTGCTCTATCAGTCAGCACAACGTTCTTAGGCACGTGCCCCATAGTCTCAGCTATATGCGCCATGTACTCATCAAAATCGACCATTTCTCTGTCGTACTTCTGCTTAGCGTCTTTAGCCTCGTTAACAGCCGCTTCACGATCCGCAGGGGTCTCCAAGAAACCACCGCGCTTACGCGCCTGAGAGCCCAAGTCAGTCTGCGACTCATGTAGCATGTGCGCGGTGCGACCGTCTTCAAGCTTAGTGCCGCCAGCGCGACTCCAGAACAAGTTACTGTGCTTAAAGTGCTGAGTGACGTCACCGTGCTGTCTCATGTCAGGCATGTTGACCATGATGTTTTCAGAGAAGTCCACCGGCTCATCGTACGGAGCGCGATTGTAGAAGCTTACATCCCCGTGATTCACTCGCATCTGCGGCTGTGATGGGTCTTGATAAGTTATAGGTTTAGCACCGTAGGAGTTCTTAAGACCATCAATTTTTCCGTACATGTACTCTACAGCATCTAGCAGACTACCTTTAGTGTCTAACGTACGACCGTCCATGTTGACTTGATAGATACCGCCGTTAGCGCCGCCGCCTCCAACAGTGAAGACGTGCTCATCACCATTTGGCATAACCACAACACCTTCCCACTTGTAGCGTGGGTTGGCGTCTGTCTCTGCATCAATAATAGGCTGTACGTGCTCGTACGCCTTGTCATCGAAGTACGAGTTGAACTCAGGTAGCACCTGACCTACGGCGCGTTTGAACTCTAACTGATCTGGATGCGCTTTAGCCTGACCTTCGATGTAGCTCATGGCCTGATCAAACGGTGTGCCAGTGCGCTGAGAGAAGAACTCAGCCAGTTTGTGTGAGTTGCTTGCTATACCCTTACGCAGTCTGTCGTAGTACATATCCTTGTAAGTTGGGAAGCCGAAATCAGCAGGTTCATATGGTTTTAGAGAGCTGTACTCAATCTCTCGGTACGCATCGTACGGGTCTAACTGAAGTACCTCAGGTAGCTTCATCTCGATAGGCGCGTGTGGTGGTGTTGACAACTCAAGCTCTGGTCGTGGCGTTAGCGGTGGTAAACCGATCGCCTCATAAGCCCGTTTAGACACCTCAGGATCACTTGATGCGGCTCTAGACGCAAATTCAGATAGAGCGGCGGATTGCATGGACTCCATGTACTGATCACGTTGCTCAGGCGTTTCAGGCTCTAGAGCGTCCAAGAACTCGTTTACCGTTGGGTATTCAAAGGCTTCAAGTAGTAGCTCGTCAGCTTCCTCAAGACTTAAACCCTTGTCCCTCATCAAATCGCCTTGCAGTAGTGTTGGCATGGCGCTTGAATTCTTAGCAAACGGGTAGTATGTGTTAGCTACAAACTCAGGTGTGATATTATCCTTAACGTACAGGTTAACCTCGTTGAACGTAGGTCGATTCTGAGGTTTCACTATTTCGTAAGATGATGACCTCTGGATATCACGATCAAGGCGAGCACCTATGTTCACCACGCCGTCTAGTGGGTCGATCAGGTCGATCAGGCTGACTTTGTTCTTACCCCCGAATCGCTCTTGACTAGACAACTCCATGACGTCTGACAGCTCTGAGTACTTCATCTCTTCAGCCGATATGCCGCGCTTCTTGAGCTCAGGCACCAGCCAATCTTTAGGCACGTCAGGTTTACCCTTCTCTTCAAGCAGATCTAGCAGGGTGTTGCGTAGTTTGGACGAATACCCTGTGCTTTCAGCCTTAGGGTTATAGTCCATGTCAAACATCTCATTGAAGTACTGGTTGTACGTAGCTTCACGCTGTTCACCTCGAAGCCCGTATGGTACTTTAGGTGGCTTGACCTTAGGTTGCGCTGGCATATCAGGCAACTGCTGAGGTGTCATCAGCGTAGTGTCGTATGGCGCTGGTTTTGGTGGTTCAGGAGCCAGTAGGGGTTTTGGTGGCTCCTGAGTCAGTACAGGTTTTGGCGGCTCGTCTGGGCTCGTAAGTGTGGACGTGGGCGTAGGCGTAGGTGTAGGCGTAGGCGTAGGCGCATTTTGCGTAATGTAACGCGAGCCGTTGACCTCACCCCAGCTTAGCGGTTTAGTAGGGTCGAACCACGGCGCTTCACCCTCAGATAGCATGTCGGTGTTAGCCATACCCACCATATAGTCATTTACTGCTTCTTCAAGTGTGCTGTAGCGACCATCTTTAGAACCTACAATACCAGCAACGCCCTCTTCAGGATAGTCGTAGTGGGTGACGCCTGTCATGTCAATTTCTGCAACTTCAACGTTCATATCGTCGATTATGTGGTAGCCTATTTCCTTGTTACCAACGATAGGGATGTCATAACTACCGCCAAAAGCAGGTATAGTGTACTCTTCGACCTCATTCGCAAGGATGGCTTTCTCTAGGTCGTACTCAATACCCAGATCATCCAGCTTCTCCTGCAACTGAGGCATGATGTCGTAGTCTTCTTTACCAAGAACGTCACCTTCACCCATGAAAACACTACCCTTGGTGTCTTTATCCTTCCAAGTGGCTAAGTTTTTGAGCGTCACGTCCATAAACTCATCCCAAGCAGGGAAGCTCTGAGCCATTAGCTGAGGTGCGGCTGGTACGTCTGGGGTAGCTGGTAGCGCAGGTGCATCAGCCAGACCCTCTAGCAGGGTCGCTGGTACGTTTGGTAGCGCCTGAGACAGTGCTAGGTCACGTGCGCCACGCAAGAAGTCGCGTCTGCTCAGTTCAGGGTTGATCGGCGACTGTAGCGGTGCTGGCGCTTGGGTGTCACCCCCAAAAAGGGACGTAAGTAGCCCACGGCGCGTAGTACCTGCTGGCGGTGGTGCAGTTGGTGCAGTTGGTGCGGGTGTTGGCGCTGGTAGCTCTGGAGTAGGTGTTTGGGCGCGTGGGGCTGGGCGCGGTGCGTCAAGGAGCATCTGAGGGTTGACAGCATCAGGCTCTCTAGGTAGGCGGCGTATACCAAGCAGAGCAGGTGCTACGCCCATCACACCGTAACCTAGTGCTCCGGCTTCTTCCCCTGCGTTCTCGTCGAAGGTGTCACCCACTGGGCGCATGAACTTGTCTTCGTACCACTCACCTACGGGTTGCATCACAGACTCGTAGTTCTGCATGGCCTGCTCGTAGCCTTCGGTGGTGCGTGGTAGCATCCAGTCATCAGCCGCTTGCTGAGTCTGACCGATCAGGTCGATAGAGCGTTGCAAGTCTTCTGGCGTCATGTCGCTTGTGAGGTAGTTGTACAGCCCACGGTAGCCGCCTACGGCAGTTGCCCCTGCTCGACCTATATTGACACCTAGAGCATCTAGTGATCCCTTGATACCTACGGGATTCTTGATAGCTTCTACCTGCGTGCCCAGCCACTCTTCAAACGTCATCCTACCACCCTCATGCAAGTTGTCCATGCATTATGGGCGATAGGACTTAATCACGCAACGCCCTTCAAGCCTCGCTTCAGGGCTCCACCTGACCAGCCAGCGCGTGAGCGGTAGCCAACAGCGAGGTAACGCATAGCATCAGCTGGGTGGGATGACCAGTCGTGTTCAGGACGCCCCTTCCACGTGAGGCGCTGGTCGTCAAACTCACGGTGATACTGGCGTAGCGCCTCTATCAAGTGGTCTGTCTTCTCAGCATCAAACCAACAGCGGGGTATCATGCTCCTGACTGCCTGTATACCATCATCGACGTTCAGTCTAGGCGCTATGGTGATCGGGGTTATGCCCAGTCCCATTAGGGTTTCGTATCTTGACTTACCAGTGCCCAGCTCCTTCACCTGCACGTCATGGGGAAGGATGTGCTGATCGTAGATGTATCCCTTATCTTTCAATACCTTAGCGTAATGATCTAAACCTACACCTGAGTTCTCGTAGTAGTCGATGATGCGCACTTCAGCGCCTACCATCTGGGAGAAGACAATGCTGGTGCTGTCTCCGATGCCCAAGTCCCAAGCAGTTACTACTGGTAGGGCTCGGTCGTATGGTACGCTGGTGATGCGGTTATCCGTCCTAGCATCCCTCATCTCGATGACGTAGTAGGCACCATCATGGTGAGTGAGGAAGGCGCCTTCCCAGATGTGGTCGTACGAGTCAGGGCGCTTGTGGTAGTCCTCTTGTCGCTCCTGCTCCAGTACCTCAGGGAAGAAGGGGTTGTCTCGCCAGTTGATCTCAACTATCTTGGCGCTGTCTGGTGTGTTCTCCCTGAAGCGCCTGTGGGTGGCTGACAGCTTCGACTCAGGGTTGTAGCTGATCCAGATCTCTGAGCCTTCCTCACGTACTGAGGGTATCAGCTTGACCCATGCGCTTTCGCTTACCGTCTCGGCTTCATCTACCCAACACAGCAGTATCTTGGACTTCGACTTGATACTGTCGAGGTTGCGCCTCAGACCAGCGAAGGAGTACGACACCAACCCTGACTTGGACCTGATATAGTTAGCGCCTATCTCGTAGTTGGCTTCAAGCCACGGTACACTCAGGATGGCTGAGCGTATCTCTTCAAAAGATGAGTCGGCCAGCGAGTTCATATACTCACGAGCACATAGGATAACGCCTGATTTCCCTTGTCTTTCAAGGTTATAGCCGTATATCGCTGACATCAGGGCGAAGGAGCGGGTCTTGGCTGATCCTCGCCCACCGTGCGCTATCCTGTATCGCGCCTCACCTTCGAACAGCTTTAGCATCTTAGGCGGCAAAGCGATAATTGCCTCAGTCGATCCGCTTGACATCTTGTACCTCAGTATACTCAGCCTCTTGTACGTCACCTTGAAGCTTTTTGGGCTCTTCGGTGGCACTTACTATCTTGATCACTGACGGCATGGCAACTTCATTGCTCGTGAGCTCAGCCTTGATCTCGTTCGGCATGATCTTAGCCAATAGTGCTATGAACGTCCTAGGATCTTCACGACCAATTTCCACTAAATAGTCGATAGAACCGAGTCGGTCGAACGCATCGTACACAGCTCGCTTGACTTCCATAGCGCGCTTCGTATTCAAGTGCAATTCTCCCTTATTTGTCTTGTGCATTTTTCACACCTCGCTGTATTTCAGTGCGCCTCAACGCGTCCCGAAGTCTAGTAATTATAGGCGATCTAGCCCGAAATGAAAATCATAACACAAAGTGTTTGACATATGACACAATGTGTTCCAAAATACTCACATGGATCGAGCAAATATGCTGATCCGAAGTCAAACGTCAACACAGGAATATGACCATGAAACTGACTACTGCTATCGTGAACAAAATCGAAACTGCAACTCTGAAAGATCTGGTTGCTTTCTACAACTTCCACAACGCTGACAAGCAGATCAAAGCCTTTGCCAGCAAAGCCAAAGGCGCTGAGCGTGTGACTACACTGCTTGAGCTGTTGGTTGACAACTACGAGCAGTGCCCACACTGCCTAGACTTCGCTGATGCGTCAACCTACGGTGCTGACACAACCATCACAGCCGCAGGTGAAGAGGGTACAGCCGCTGGCAACCGTATGGAGTGTCACAGTTGTGGTACTATCTACAGCCGCAACGGTGCTGTGTACACTGGTGGTAAAGGCGGCGCTGTTGCAGGTCGCACCAACCCAACCTTCGCCAAAACCATGAGCGAATCACTGAAGCTGGATCGTACCGTTGAGTGTGTCGAGACAGGCGAGGTGTTCAAAAACTGCTTCCGTATCTTCCGTGAGGGTCACATGAGCAACGCTCAGTCTGATCGCCTCAGTCACATCCTGTACACTGCGGCTAAGCAGGGTGTACGCATGGAGCAGGAGATGAACGGTAAGACTTACCGCCTCGTCAACGTTGACACTAACGAAGGAGCGGAGGCGTAAGCCTCCCTCAGGGATTCAGGAGAATGACCATGGAAACTTACAACATCATCCTACAGGGCTCAGCCGCATCAGCAGATGAGGCTATCTTAATGGCTCAGTGCGGTGCGGCACTGGCTGAGAGCGGTACTGAGGAAGACCAGACTAGCTGGTCTGACTACCGTCTTGTCGACACCGTTAACGGTACTCACGTTTGGTACAACTTTGTAGCTGACTACTACTTCTTCAGCCCTCAGATTCAGGAGTAATGACCATGAAACTCAACCCACACACTCGTTACGCTATGGTAGCTTACTTCGACGTTAATGACGAAGGCTACTCGTTCCTCGAAGAGCAGTTCTTCGAAGGTAACTCTGAACTGGAGTCGGACGCACTAGATCACCTGCCCGTGACCTGCTTCGATGAGCTGGTGTGCATCTGCGGTATCAACTTTGAGCTCGAAGAGTTGTACGACTACAGCCCGTACGTCTTTGACGAATCAGGCATGGACTCACCTTGCATGACCAAGGGTACACTCAAGCTGAACGGCGTTGTGACCCCTTGCGTGATCTTCCAAGACGCATCGCCCTGCGGTATCTACATCAGCAAGGAGGCTTTCGAGCGTATGCCTGTTGGCATGAAAGTCGAGACGTCTGAAGTGTCTGAGTGGTTTGATCGCCATCCTGAATACCTAGACGTGTGTAAGCGCCACCACTGGTCGAACAACCCTGATGACTGGAATGAGGAGTAAGGATCATGTCAACTAAGCCAACTAAGCACTACACTCACTGGTCAAGTTCTGAGGTAGTTAACGCGGTGTACCTGTCAGGTGTCGGTAAAAGCGCGCATGAAATAGCTATTGAGTTGGGTCGTACCGAGAACGCCATTCGGGCTAAGCTGAAAGAGGTGCGCGAAGGGCGCTACGACAAACTGACCTCAAGCGACCTCAGTAAAGCCGCTGAGGCGGTTGCCCACAAAGCGCCTCACAAGCCTCAGGAGGCACCTAAGCCAACCAAACCTGACGCCCCTTGTGACTGTACCACCAACGTAGCTTTAAGCCTGTTGGTGGGCGTTATACTGGGCGCAGTGTTAACCATAGTAAGTATGGGCGCGTAAGCGCCCATTGGAGGTAAGCATGAAATCACTAGGAATAGATGACGACTTCATCACGGTGTTCTTCAAAGGCGATCAGTATATGGTCGAGTGTAAGGTTGAGACGATATGCATACAGGAAGGCAACTACTCACCGACTGCGTCTGACCCTGATGAGTACTACGGTATATACAAGTACCAACTAGACAGCATACAGGAGGTGGCGCTTATGGAGTACGACGAAGATGGGGATCTGATTGACAGACAGTACCTTTCCCCTGACTACCTCACGGTTGAAGAAGATCAGGAGCTCAGGGATCTGATCAATGAAATATTGGAGGAAAGATCGTGAATATAAGTGACGAATCGTTGGTGGTTATCGCTACCATAATGGTTACACTGGTCGCCGTTGATATCATAATTAGATTATCTAAGCGGCGCTGGTAGTGTATTTCGCTATCAGCGTGTCAGCATCCTCTTTTGACCATATCACATGCACCTCAGTTCCGAGCGATCGGAGCTGACGGTGTATCACCTCCTGAATCTTGCTCACCTTTCCACCCTTCTTTTTCACCTCCACGAACAGCACGATACCGCGAGGTAGAAACACGATTCTATCGGGCGCTCCCATCGTTCCTGTCCACTTGCAACACCTGCCTCCCGCTTTCAAAACGACAGCACTCAGGTGACGCTCCACATCCTTCTCAAGCACACACGCCTCCCGTCCAAGCATCCCAACTTACCAAGTTACCTCACTTACCGACCAGTTTTCAAAACCCTTTTTGGTTTTTTAAAAACCCCCTTTTTCCCCTTTTTCCCTTTTCCTTTTTCCCTTTTCCTTTTACTTAAAATAAGTAGGTAAGTTAGGTAAATTAGGTAAAAGGCTAGTCACACTAGGGGCTCCCGCATGACCAACCTTTTACCGACCTAACCTACCTTTTCCCCTTTCTCTTACCTACTTACCGACCTTACCGACCGGTTACGCCTTTTTCCAGCGCCTACGCTTCACAGTATCGATCATTTTGTACTTTCGCTCGTATCCAAGTGACCTAAGTAGGTCAGCGACCCTCATCTGTTCAGCCTTACCCTGACGTGCCACTTCGATACCTAAAGCGTGCGTCAAAATGTCTTCCGTTGTCACCCATTCATCGACAATCGTTTCCAGATACGCATACACTCTTGGCTCCCAAACGTCAGACACCGTATGCTCATCATGCACCTCAGCCGCCATATCCTGAACCTGCTCCCAGTTCACACCGACCTGCTCATGCATATCCAGCCCCTGCGCCCACAACTGCTCCAAGTTGGCTTCTATCCACTTGGGATCGGCTTTCATGCTCACGCGCACAGGAGCGAACCGCCGTGCGCCCGTAGGGTCATCCAAGAACTCTTCTTCGTTCGTGGTGCCGATCAGCAGACAACGGCGCTTGTACTGCACGCGGTTTTCCATGTACTTGGGCGTGTGCTCCTCAACCGAGCGGGTCATAGCCGCCTTGATCGCCTCACGCTCTCGCTTCATGCCTCGTAGCTCGTCCAGTATGACGATGCACTTACCGCGCACCAGACGCGCAGAACGATCCATGTCTATAAGGTCAGTAGCGGCGCACTCGGCGCTGGTCAGCGTATCGACAAACTTAGGTGCCAGTGCCAGACACGAGCGGGTCTTACCCACACCCTGCTTACCAATCAAGATGGGCGTTATGTCTAACTGACACGCGGGGTCAATCTGCCGAGCGACCATACCCGTGAGAATGTAGCGCGCCACTGCATCATGGTACTTAGTCGCGTCCAAGCCCAGCGCGGCTACAAACTGCCCTACGCGGTCAACACCGTCCCAAACCAGCCCACGCATCCAAGAGCGCATGATGTCGCCTGACTGACGCCGAGCGGTGAAGTACACTGCATCGCGTACCTTCTCTTTGCCGACCTCACGCCAACCGTTATCATCGAACCAGATGCGAAACAGCGTGTAGTGGTGATCACCTAGTCGCTCACTCTTACCTGTCGCCTTCTCTGTAACGAAGATCTCACCGAAGAACTCATCGTAGTTGATGTACCAACTAAAAGTAGGATCACGTAACAGACATGCATTCACCTGAGCTGAGGTCGGTATTATCTTCCCCTGCTTGTCGTGCATGTAATTCATGCCTACGTCAGCCTCAGGGAAGACAGCTAGGTCAGCTTTAGCGCCTTCCCATCCGTTTGCACTAGCCCAATAGCGTAGTGAACCCGCGCCAACGATCTCGCCGCCGACACCGTCCGTAACACGGTTGAAGGAGTCGTAGCGCACCCGCCACTCATCTTCTTTACCTGCCCACATTGGATCGCGATCAGTCCAATCCACAGCCTGATCCCAAGTGCCACCGCAGTTCTTGATAGCGGCAACGACCCTGAACCACTGGTCTTGATCCATGCCAACGGGGTCGATGTACTGCAACAACTCATCTATCTGCTCATGTGTCAGTTGCTCCACCTGCTGTATGGTAGATACGTCCTGCTTTATTTGCTCACGTACCTCAACAGGCTTACTGAAGTGAACACCGTCCCACTCATCAACTGCACCGACATCCTCTAACGCAAAAGGGTCTAGCGCATACAGCGGTAATGCGAGACAATTACCCTTACCATCCTCAGGCACGTTGTCTTGCTTCGGGAACACTTCTATCTGACCTTTGGCTACCCCACCTGATCCCTCACGGTAGCCGAGGTCAGATATTATTTCGCGCAACAGCGCACGCACTGAGTAAGCATCTTGATACTCCTCCCAAACGTACCACAGGTTAATGCCGTTACCGCCGCCTGACCTGTACGCGTGAGCATGTAAACCGCGATTGTGACAAGCATCAATGAGCGCCATAGCTAGATCAGTCATGCCTGACCAGCCCACGTCCCCATCATGGTCGTCTAAATCCAATGCGGCTTTACGCACTACGTCAGTTCCAGCTTCGATAAACCCGACACCGTATTTGATACCGTTGGTTAAGTGCCCAAGCGCCTCGCTCTTCTTCACACCGCCCTCAAGCATGCTCCACTTATCGTCCCCTTCACGCTTGACTATCTTGTTCGTCTTAACGTCAACCAAGTGGCGGTATATTTCAGGTATGTTATTATAGTTCTGTGTCTGTTGCATATTTCAGGTTCTCCCTCACGTAGTCACTTAATTTAATGTAGGTGCTCATCCTTGAATCCACCTCACCCCTGACAAACTGGTAAACCGCATTATGATGCAGTCCAGTATCCCTTGATACGGCTTGTAAGTTGTGGTGACGAAGCACACGCTTGATCACTTCAGGTCGTATTATTTCACATTGTATCATCTTATCTACCCTCCGTTTGGTAAAATTTACCCAAAATATGTTGACCTACGCCGCCGCATGTGTCAAACTAAACCCCAGTTACACAACGCAATAACGAACGTGATCAGGAGCATCACCCATGACACACAAGCAACTCGCGCAACTACTGCGCCAATTCGCCGACCTCGTAGAGTCTCAACGCCCAGACGAGGACACCCCAGCACAGCTACCCAGCGCCGCCGAGGCTCAAGCACTAGCTCGCGCCCAAGCCGCTGTTACCGCGCACGATCCTGAACCTGCAATACCCGAGCCGCCACGGTGGGCTGACGTGGGCGTGGACGAACTTAAAACTAAGTTAGCCCATGCAGGTAAAGAGCACGGTACACCCGCCATACGCGACCTTGTGACAGGCATACTGGGCACGTTTAAAACTGCCGCCAAAATGTCACAGGAAGAGCGCAACAAAGTCATGGTGGCGCTCACTGACGCGCTCGCGGGTGCCAAAAAGTGAGTGCCCACGCGCTACTTAGCGCCTCCGGCTCTGAGCGTTGGATGACCTGCCCAGCGTCAGTACGCCGCACGATGGACTTACCTGAAGAACGAAGCCCAGCGGCTGAAGAAGGCACTCGCGCCCACGACTTAGCCGAGCAGATATTCTTAGGTAACACCACACTTGACGACCATCCTGAATTTGCCCAGCTACAGGTTTACATTGACTACGTAAACGAGCTCAGCGGTGACAAGATGATCGAAGAGCGCCTAGAGTACACTGACTGGGTACCAAACGGCTTCGGTACGTCAGACGTAGTGTGCATTGACGAAGACAACCGTACCATTGAGGTAGTCGACCTCAAGTGGGGTAAGGGCATCAAGGTAAGCGCACAAGGCAACACTCAGATGCGCCTGTATGCACTCGGAGCACTTCAGCGTTACATGTTCGAGTACGAGCTGGACACTGTCAACATGACGATAGTGCAACCCAGACTCGACCACATTGAAACTGACACAATATCAGTCAACGAGCTACTATCTTGGGGTGAGTTCTTCGTCAAGCCTGCGGCTAATATCGCGCTCAGTGATAACGCACCCGCTAACCCCTCGCCTAAGGCGTGCCAGTGGTGTAAAGTTAAAAACCGCTGTCGTGAGCGAGCACTCGCCGCGCTGAGCATAGAGACAGCCGAGACTGAATTGCTGACGTTCGATGAGATGTCGGCACTGATACCCTTAGCCGCTGACCTTGAGAAGTGGGCTAAAGAATTCCAAGCATACGTGCTTGAACTAGCGACAAACGGTCAAAGCTTTCACGGCTACAAGCTAGTGGAAGGTAGATCACAGCGCCGCTGGACTGACAACGCGTCTGAGGTTTTAGCCTCAGCCGTTGACGACCCTGACAGCATCTATGAGAGGAAGCTGTTAGGTATAACCGCATTGGAGAAGCTTGTCGGTAAAGACGTAGTTGACCAATGCACAACTAAACCTGCTGGAAAACCAGCGTTAGTACCATCAACCGACAAACGCCCCGCTATTGTGGCACAGAATGTCGAATTTCCTACTGGAGAGTAACCATGATCCTTATCAAAAATGTACGTCTGTCTTACCCATCACTGTTCAAAGCATCAGGTATGGAGGGGCAGGAGCCTAAGTACAACGCAACTTTCTTGATCGCTAAAGACAGCGACACTGCTAAGCAGATCGAAGCTGAGATCGAGCGCGTTGCTAAAGAAGCGTTTGGTGACGCTTATGCTAATATCCTGAAAAAGCAGAACTCAGGTGATCGCCGCCTACTCAAAGACGGTGACACTAAGCTGACTAAAGATGGTGACCCAGCAGAAGGCTACCCAGATCACTTCTACTTAAAAGCCGCAAACAAGGTCAAACCGCGTGTAGTCAATCGTGACCGCACTGAGCTGACTGAAGAAGACGGTAAGCCGTATGGCGGTTGTTACGTGAACGCTCAGATTGATATTTGGGCGCAGAACAACAAATTCGGTAAGTTCGTAAACGTTAAACTACTTGCAGTTCAGTTCTGGGAAGAAGGCACCTCTTTCGGTGGCGGCTCAGCAGTAGACATTAACGCGTTCGACTCAGCCGAAGCTGAAGACGGTGAGTGGTAAGCCGAGAGTCGTAGTAGACATAGAAGTTTACCGCAACTTCTTCTGTGTGGTCTGTCGTGGTATAAAGACGGATCGCACAGAAGCCTATCACCTCAGCGACCGTAAGGACATTGCGAGCCTCTTACGGTCTGCTGAGTTGGTTGGTTACAATCTGCTTAACTACGACCTACCTATCCTGCGCGGTATCGCCTGTGGCGACCTTGACACGCATGAGAAGATCAAAGCGTACTCCGACAAGATCATCAAGCGTGACCTACGCCACTGGCAACACGATTTCGGCTTTCCTGATGTTCACTGCATCGACCTAATGGAAGTCGCACCTGCGGTTCGTCTGAGCTTGAAGCTTTACGGCGGTCGTATGCACGCACCTAAGATGCAAGACTTACCAGTTGACCCTGACGCTGACCTGACGCCGGAGCAGATGGTAGAAGTTGAGCGTTACTGTCACAATGACGTAGACATCACCTTACGCCTACACAACATGCTTATCGGTCAGTTGGACTTACGCGCCGCTATCGGACGCGGTACGCTGTCTAAGTCTGATGCTCAGATAGCCGAGTACGTGCTACGTGAGGAGCTGGGCTATGTCGAGAAGCCTCAGTTGGATCTTGAGGCGACTTGGGAATACGATATACCTCGCTGGCTACCAAACAACCTGCGCGACATCGTGCGAGGCGTGAAGTTCCAGCTAAGCGATAAAGGCGCTGTCGTGCTACCTGATGAGCTCAAAGGGCTTAAGCTGAAGATCAACCAAACTACCTACAAGCTAGGGGTCGGTGGTCTGCACTCGCAAGAGTCGTCTGTGTCGCACATACCCGATGCTGACCAGTTGCTATGCGACATCGACGTAACCTCGTACTATCCAAACATCATCCTAACTCAGAAGCTGTACCCTGAGCATCTTGGTACTAAGTTCCTAGACGTATACCGCTCGATTGTTGAGCGCCGTATAGCCGCTAAGCGTGAGGGTGACAAGGTCACTGACGGTACGCTAAAGATCACAATAAACGGTGCCTTCGGTAAGCTTGGCTCAAAGTACAGTTTCTTGTTCGCACCTAAGCTGATGACTCAGGTCACGGTAACGGGTCAGTTAGCCCTCTTGACGCTAATACAGGGTCTAGAGAATAGCGGTATACAGGTAGTAAGCGCCAACACTGACGGGGTTGTGACCCTGCTACCTAAAAGTAAGCATGACACCCTAAAGCATATAGTTCGTGAGTGGGAAGATATGACGGGCTTTAACATGGAGTACACCTACTATCAGGCGTTGTACTGCCGTGACGTCAACAACTACCTCGCTATCAAGTCTGACGGTGTGAAAGGTAAGGGTATATTTGCTGAGTCGAGTCTGATGAAGAACCCTGCGGCTGAGGTGTGCTACGATGCTATACGCGCCAATGCCATGCACCACACGCCTATTGAGCAGTACATACGCGAGTGCGCTGACGTGACTAAGTTTCTAGTGGTGCGTACAGTGCGCGGTGGTGCGCTTAAAGATGGCTACGAGGTGGGTAAAGTGATCCGCTGGTACTACAGTGTGAACAGCGACACACCCATCACGTACAAAACCAACGGCAACAAAGTGCCCAAGTCAGAAGGCGGTGTGCCGATGATGAACTTGGAGGAGCGGGTGCCTGAGGATATGGACTACGACTGGTACATAAGCAACACTCGTGAGATCATGGAGTCTTGCGCATACGAGGAGTACGAGTGGTGAAACATAAATGTAGAGCATGCGGTAGCAATAACGTGACGTTGCTTGGGGATAAGATGAGATGTCATCACTGCCACAGGATAACCAACATATGAAACTTTATCCCTATCAGGAGCGCGCCGTACAGCACGTGCTGAAGAACAAGCGGTGCGCCTTGTGGTTGGAAATGGGGCTCGGCAAATCCGCAGTTGCATTGACCGCCGCTAAGGCGCTTCCGAGCCCCATTATTGTGTTAGCCCCTAAGCGCGTAGTTGAGCACGTTTGGGCTCAGGAGGCGGCTAAATGGTGGTCTGAGGCTAAGGTGCAACCAGTAGTTGGCACACCCATACAGCGTAAGGCTAAGCTAAAAATAGACGCAGATATATACGTTATCAACTTCGAGCTAGTACCGTGGTTAGTGGAGAACAGCGAATGGCGCTGGTCTACCGTCATCATAGACGAAGCCACTAGGGTCAAGAACAGATCAAGCAAGTTGTTCAAGGCGTTACGTAAGGTCGCTGGTAACTGGGAGCACGTTATCGAACTTACAGGATCACCCGCACCCAACGGTATTGAAGATTTGTGGGGTCAGATGTACTTGCTTGACAGAGGCTATCGCTTAGGTAAGACGCTGACAGCCTTCAGAGAACGGTGGTTCAGATCAGACTACATGGGATGGAACTACGAACCGCTACCAGCGGCTCAGGATGAAATAGAGTACTTATGTAGCGACATATGTATCAGTATGACGGCAGAAGACTATCTTGACCTACCCGACATGATGGTAACTGATGTAGAGGTCGATCTACCTGACGCAGTGAGTAAGCAGTACAAGCAACTTAAGAGTGATCTAGTTGCTGAGATAGCAGGTCAAGAGATAACCGCCATAAGCGCGGCTTCGCTCATCAACAAGCTACTTCAACTCACCTCAGGCTCAGTGTACGATGCTGAGGGTAAGATAGTCAGCTCGCACAACGTCAAGATCGAAGCCTTACAAGACATCTTGAACACCATCGGTGATGAGAGCTGTATTGTCAGTTATCAGTTCAAGCACGAGCTAGCACGACTGCGCGAGGTTTTCCCGCATGGGGTCGAGGTGCGTGACCGTAAGACCGCAGTAGAAGAGTGGAACGAGGGTAAGATCAAACTGCTGTTCATACACCCTGCTTCTGCGGGTCTGGGTCTGAACCTGCAACACGGCGGTCGTCATCTTGTTTGGACTACGCCAACTTGGAACCTAGAGCACTACCAGCAAACTAACGCTAGACTTCATCGCAGAGGTCAGTCTAAACCTGTTATGATCTACCGCATATTGTGCCGAGGTACGGCAGATGAACGAGTCATAGCGGCGCTGGAGTCTAAGGATACAGTGCAAACCGCACTAATGGGGGCGCTAAAATAATACTAACACAAAGTGTTTGACTTACTGTCACTTTGTGTTCAAAATAAATTCACCCTGTGAGGGTTATTTTAACACAACGTGAGAGTAACTAAGATGAACACTAAAGCTAAATCTATTTTCGACGAAGTTCCAGTAACCGAGCTAAACGAAGTCCTAGAGCCTAAGTCCGAGAAGAAGTCTAAAGCTAAGCCGAAAGCTGAACCGAAAGCTGAACCGAAAGCTGAGAAAGCGCCTAAGGAAAAGCGCCCTATGACTGAGGCTGGTAAGGCTATGAGTTCTTCACTTAAGCTAGACCGCACCGTACTGCACAAAGAGACCGGTAAGACTTACGCTAACTGCTTCCGTCTTTTCAAAGAAGCTGGTCTACTGACCAACGGTCAAAGCGACCGCCTGAGCGGTATCCTGTACTCTGAAGCTAAAAAGGGTAACAAGGTAGAAGTTGAGATGGGCGAGGGTCTGACCTTCTGCCTAGTCAATGTTGAGAAGAGCGCCTAAGGGCGCTCTTCCCTTGTGAGGGTACTATCATGGAATTCACATACAACAACGTCAACGACCAATTCGCAGGCATGTTTGACATGTTTCACACATACGGCGAAGAGGTTGAGACCCGCAACGGGCGCGCTTTGCGCATACCTGAACCTGTAATCACGCACATAATGTTCCCAACGGAACGAGTGCTGTTTCATCAGGGGCGTGACGCTAATCCTATATTTCACCTGTTCGAGTCCCTTTGGATGCTAGCAGGGTCTAAGCTTGTCGAGCCACTGTCGCGCTTCAATAGCCGCATACACCAGTATTCTGATGACGGTGAAGTGTTCAACGGCGCGTATGGCTACCGTATGCGTAACCACTTCGGCGGTGATCAGCTACTTGGCGTTATCGACACGCTCAGTGAAGACCCCAACTCTCGCCAAGCTGTCATCCAGCTGTGGGATGCTGAGGATTTACGCAAAAGCACCCTAGACAAGTGTTGCAACACGCAGTTGGTTTTTGAGGTGCGAGACGGTAGGCTTAATATGACTACCTTTAACCGCTCGAATGACGGTTGGTGGGGATATGCGGGTGCCAACGCGGTACACTTTACTGTTATTATGCAGTTTATAGCCGAGGCGCTTAAGTTAGAGGTAGGTAGATACACTACCGTGAGCACTAACCTGCACCTGTACCTCGACTTGTACGATGCTAACAACTATCTTGAAAACCCACCGAGCGAAGATGACTTTTACTTCGACTACGACCAAGTAGAGCCATACGATCTGCTACAGGGTGTGCCGTACAGGGTGTTCTTGGAAGACTGCCAGCGCCTTATGCACCCAGCACCTAAGTTGGATGCTATTCACTCGCCATTCATACGCCACACTATGTACCCGATGATGGAAGTAGCGTTTGCACGTAAGCGGGGTTCAGACGGACGTACTAGTGCTAGATTCATACATGCTGGCGATTGGCGCGAGGCTACGTTCAAATACATTCAAAACAGAGAAGCGGCTAAGGAGGCTAAAAGTAATGAAGGCTAACCAACGTCAAGTAGCGGGTACGCATTATCAAGGTAAGGTTCAGCATTGGGATCTGGTCGCAATGTACGGGCTGGACTACTTTATCGGTAACGCGACAAAGTACCTATTTCGATTCGGTCGCAAGGGTGAAAGCTTGCAAGATCATATGAACGACTTGAACAAAGCTAAGCACTACATCGACAAGCGCATTGAGATGCTTGAGGCTGAGATGGAGCGCGAAGCTGAAGAACGTGAAACTCGATACGTGAATAAGGACTGATAAAATGGACGCACCTAATCCAAACTTACCAGAACCAACCCCTGCTGAGGTTAAGACGTTACGCGAGCACCACCGACTGACCCGCTGGGAATTCGGTCAACTAGTGTACCAAACTGAGCGCGCCGTGACCGCTTGGGAGCAGGGTACGCGAGCAATGCCGCTAGCGCTATGGGAGCTGATGATATACAAGCTGGACGGTACGCTACCGCCCAGAGCAGAGTACCATAATCCAAAGCAGTTTTACTTGGATCTATGAGGAACCCGCTAGATAAAGACTTATGGGTAGGCTTGATACTCGTAAGTCTTATGCTAGCCTATCAAGCATTGGAAGCTTACCTAAAATGACAATAAGAAAACCTAGACCGAATCGGATGCAAAGTCCGATAACGCTTACAATGACTCGTGCTGACTTCGCTAGCATGGCTAATTTTGAGTATGACTTACCTTGTCACGTGCGCTACAGATCAGACGTAGTTTGGATTGTTGACGCTTACGATGGTGAAGATACCGACCTACCCAAGATGAACAAGAGTCAGTTCGCATCAACACAGCGAGACGACCTACCTGCTGAGTTCGTTATAACCTACTCCAAAAAACCCCTATTCATAGTGAGAGAAATATGACTGAAGATTTAAACGTGCTTGTCGAGTACATAGCTCAGTGGGCTGAAGATCGTAACATCATCGAAGGGTCGCACCTACAGGCGCAGATGCTAAAACTGACTGAGGAGATGGGCGAGCTAGCAGGCGCTATAGCCAAAGGTCGCACTGAGGAGGCATACGATGCTGTTGGTGATATGATGGTAGTCTTGATTATCATCGCCAAGCAGTTAGACACCGACTTGGGAAAGTGCCTAGCGGGTGCCTACGAGGAGATCAGGCATCGCAAGGGTAAGATGGTTAACGGCGTTTTCGTTAAAGAGGAGTGAGCGCAATGACACTAGAAGAAGTCGGAATCGGACTGTTTGTATTCTGGTGCGTTGCTGAGATTGTACTGTTTGTTTTAGACGAGGGTGAGTTATGACTATCGAAGAAGTGCAAAAGCTGGCTAAGAAGCTAGAACGTTTGGATCAGGCATACTCGCGTATTGGGAATTGCTGGTCTGAAGATCAGTACATCCGCGACCTCTTACGCGATAAGATCATTCAAGAGAAAGCTTGGTTGCTTGACAGTGTTGCTGGTCAGATCATCGAAGTAAAAGTTTAAGGGGTGATAATGGCTAAGGTGCGCAAGAAATATAACAAGCACAAGAATGTTGGAAAACTAGCTGACGTACTGCTACGCGATATAGTTATATGCTACGCTGACAATCTAAGCGGGTGCGTTATGCTAGACAAGAAGCAGGGTAAGCTTATACAGCCTACTGAGGCTATGGTAGCCGCAGCTTCTGTACCTCATCAGTGGTCATGCTTTATAGCGGCGCTTGGGCGCACTAAGTTTGACGAGTACTTCAAGGCTGAGCAGATATTCACACCGTCTAAGTTCTACCAAGCCGATCTAGCGCCTATATTTGAGATGCACCACACTCAGCTAATGCGTAAGGTGCCTGAAGATCAGTTGTGCGGCGTAGGCTGGATCGCTGACCCGAACGGAAATGATATGTCAGAAAAGGAAGCTGGCGCGATTTTTGAAAAGCTAGGGGCGTGGGGATGAGTTTTATGCGGCAAGAATGCGGCACATGCGGCTCAAAATTTACCATACTTCTAACGTCAGTGAACAAGGTGCTGTGCTCTGATTGCAAAGCATACACTGACTTTAGGTTGAAACCTAAGCAAGCTTCAGTATTGATACACGGATTAAAGGGGTCAGAATGTTCAGGGAGCACTATGAAGCGCGAATCTCAGCACTCAAGCTAGATATAGCGCATATAGAGAATAAGATACTTAATGAAGACACGTCAGAGGACGAAGTTGTAACGCTAAGACAGCACAAGATGCTGCTTAAAGATGAAATAGCAAACTATCTAGCGCGCATATACGAAATGTAAAAAAGCCCCGCTACTGGTGCATGTAGCGGGGCAATACCCTAAGAGGCTAAGACTGCCCTCAATTAAGTTATAGACCATCTGGCGGATATTCGCCAACCTCGATCATATAAGACACATCAACCGCTCGCTGCCCGACCTGCTTTGCGTAGCGGCTATCCATAAGCTCCATGCTGGCGCGCTCGTAGTTCTTAGATTCCATCGCTGCGATCATCTTCTTAAACTTAGCGAAGGTGTGAGCACCTACGTTAAAAATAAAATTCACCATCGCATCGAAGCGCACCTGATCAAGTTCTGCCGCCCAAGGGTATCTATCCAATTCTCGGATTGCTGCGTAGATATCATTGCGCAAGAGGTTATCAGCTTCGGACTGGTCAATACCAACGTCATCTAGATTGCGACCGTAGCCTATAGTTAGCTTACCTGCCGTACAGATGTAGGGCTTGGATCGGAAGCCTTCATGCTTCTTAAGCTGTGCTAATAACTCTGAGCTAATCATGACTTCAGTTTCCCCGCTATGTTCATTACGAAGTAGAAGCTAAGGATAATGTTGAACGGCTGTACCACGACTGACTCTAAGAAGATTTTCACAGACCCAGCGTACTCAAGAGCAGGCGTATAGCTCGCCAGATACCCCACACCACCGCTGATAAGCCAAACAGTAGCGATAAGGCTATAGAGAATAACCAGCACAAGAGCAATAAACCTACGCACTTCTGACTGGTGCTTGGTCCTATCCATGTATTGCAGGATGAACTCGGACTTCTCTTTAGCCGACATTTCATCAAGACCACCCAACTTCCTCACTGCATCTATAGCAGTGTCCTGCATCTTGGTAGAGCTAAAAAGCCCAGCAAAGAAGCTGGCAATTCCAGTTATCATAAGACACCTTCAAATAACTTAGTAGTGACTTTCCCTGTCGCACAGTTATGGTTAGAGTAGAGCACCAGTTTGTTTACTGCTGGGATTACAGCCCACCAGCCCCAGCCTTGCGTTCCTTCAACACGGCTGACAACCTGCTTAACGTCTAAGAACTCAATATCAACTAGATCGCCCTTGCCGTTGTACGCGACCACCTCAGTGAAGTCGCAGTTGCGCTGCTTATACATACGACCTGAAATCTGCTGTTGCCCGTCTATCTGCTGCACTTCTTCAATAACAAAGCCCGTCACAACTGGGAACATGCTAGGCTCTAGGTACTTGAAGAGATTCCAGCCCCAGACAGCGCCAGCAATCCAAAGTCCCACATAGACATGCTTAGGCGCTTGGTGGAGAAAGTATTTGTACCACTTGAAGTCCTCGCGTCTGCGTCCGTACTCTATGCGTCTGTCCATGCTCACTTCCCCGCTAGGTGTTTTACGGTATCTATCAACGTTCCATATGCAAAACTTATACCCGCACCTACCGCAACAATCCAGACAGCAAAGTTACGGATAGCTGCCCACAGCCACTTAGCGCGCCTGTCAGCTTCCACGATAGATCGCATGGCGACAACTTCATCAGGGCGAAGTTCGACAAAGTTCTCAAGTATGCGCTTTAGTCTGATAACTTCTTCTTCCGTTAATTCGGGCTTCGCCACTGATGTTCTCCTTAAACTATGTCGGCAAAGTAGCCATTAAATCCTGCCGTAACTGATGCACCTGCCGCTAGGGACTTAGCTGTCATATCAATATCGCTATTCGGCGGTATGATAAGAGGCGTAGCAAAATCAATTTGCGTAGCGCCCTGACTCGTATTAATCGTGAAGATGTTCACAGTACGGTAGACCGAATCTTTATCTCGTACCTCTAGCGCGATGTCCACGTAGGTGTCTTTCGTACCCGCCAATGATCCGCCTGCTTGCATAGAAGTAAGGATGAAGTAGTTAGTGGAGGCAATAGACGTACCTGCAAACATCGTAGACTGGTGCTCAAAAGGCATGATGTTGCCGACCGTGTTTAGGTCATCAGGAACACCACCTGTCGCTGTCCCAGTCTCGTACACATACACATCACCCGCTGTCTCAGTGGTGGAAGCTACGTTAGCAATACGAGTGACACGCGCTAAAGGCTGAGACAATGTAACTTGGTTCTGACCATTTAACGCAACGTTCTGTGCGGAAAAGATTAGGTCATCATTACCATCCAAGTACGCGCCTT
>Ga0209961_1000149_pt1 | contig 24712 bp, 40 predicted proteins | sample SalPonA_B_H2O_MG_FD_185719 | JGI IMG/M metagenome (GOLD analysis project Ga0209961, IMG submission 185719) | Water microbial communities from South San Francisco under conditions of wetland restoration - Salt Pond MetaG R2A_B_H2O_MG (SPAdes)... | ecosystem: Environmental > Aquatic > Non-marine... | reverse complement strand
ACATTATGTGACTGAGACTACGGTTCCTCTGATTCTAACTGAGCCAGATGAGTTGTTAATGTTTACTATTAGACGCATATCTAATGGCACAGGAACAGAAAATCTTGACTCGGTATTTGGTCTACAGCTAGATTTACATTATCAAGTAACACGAGTTAATACACCTAACAAGTCGCCTGACTTCTTTAACTAAGGAATAAGAAATGGAAAATATATTAACATCATTTAGAGGCTCATATTGTGTAGAGTGTAAATCAGTATTTCATCATGGCTTGGCAAAAGAACACCAAGCCGCTAATCCTACACACCATATGATTCGTGTGGATGCCGCACTGAATGATTTGCCACTTGATGAAGCACGATTGATACCTGCGGTATCATCTATTAATGATGTGCCTGATGTAGACACAACTGGAGCAATATCTGGTAGTGTTCTTAAGTACGACGGCACAAACTGGGTAGTAGGAACAGATTCAGGAGCTGGTGGTGGCGCAAGCACATTAAACGAGCTTACTGATGTGAATGCAACAGCCACTGATGGACATGTATTCTACTACAACGGCGCTACAAGTCTATGGGAAAGCAAGTTGCTATTTGCTCCTGGCGCAGGTGGTTCATCGCCTCAAAAGTTCATGAGCAATATATCGGCAGTAACAGGTAACCAAGCAATAGACCCTGCACTGCCAGTTACTGCTACTTCAGGACTAGAGATTTGGAGTCAACAGATTACAACAACGACTGATACAAGTGATGTACAGGTCACAAATGCTATTGCATTCTCTGTTGGTAACGCATCGGCTTCGTTTGTTGTGATAATATTCCGTGATGGAACACCGATTGGTGCTATGATGGATACAGCAGCCAACAAAGATTCACTACAAACAGTATGTTTTCTTGTTAAAGACACTCCTGGAGCAGTCGGCACATATACGTACTCGGCTCGTGTAGGTTCTACGAATGGTGCTGTATTCCAAGTTAACCAGAATTCAGGCAATACATTCCTACAGCCTAATCTGTTACAACAAAATAGTTACATAGTAGAGGAGATTACTTACTAATGGCATTAAATTACTTAGAAGCGTTATCTGAATACTTTCCTGGCGTAGAAGCGTATTGTGACGGTGACCCATTCACATTTGAAAGTTTAGTATTCACTAAAGGCAGTGTGGCACAAGGAGACCTTGAAGATGCTATGCTGTCTGGTGCTAAATTACTTAAAATAAAAGAATTATCGGAAGCATGTGGTAATGAAATTGTAGATGGATGGATATCATCCGCGAGTGGCACACCTAGAAAATATGATGCGGGCCCAGATGACCAGCTAAACCTCGTTGGTGTAGTGGCGCTAAACTCTGATTACTACTATTCGTGTCGTGACCCAGACACATTAATCAAAGAGTATGTGTTACATACCGCAGACCAACTTAAGCAAGTTCTGGCTGATGGTGCGGTTATAAAATTACAACTACTACAAAAATTCAACACGCTAAGAGCACAGGTAACGGCAATGACTACATTGGCTGAAGTTACTGCTGTTACTTGGTAATAAATATTAAAAACAGGTAGACAAATCTGTTTACCTGGTATATACTATATCTTAATACTATAAAATCGGTTCGTCATGGACCGATTGCTATTTGGAAAAATATGTTAAATGTAAATAATCTTGAGTCCTTATTTAAGGAAACAAATGCGCGTACATATCTTCGTGGTTTTGTACCTTTCTTTGTAGATGTTCTCAATGCGCAACAATCTGTAAGTCCGATTACGAGTATTTTGGAGCTTGGAATAGGCGCTGGTTTGAAACACGCGGCTTGGCACGATGCGTCCGATGCTAATACGACCATAGGAGGAATAGACCATTTTGATTATAGAAAAACATCTATGAGAAATATGGGCAATTTTGAGCATTGGAAAAATTGTCAAATTAATTCTGAAAATCTTTTTTCCACACGAGAACGGATAAAAGTACTCTATGATAAAGCATACATTGAATCATCTGTAATAAAAATAAAAGAATTAATGGATGTCACAAGTATAGATGTTATTGTTGATGATAGTTGTGCTGGTCCATTTGAAAAAGTTAAACCTTCGTTGGCTACATGGAAGAATTCAATCTCGCTGAAAGGATGTTATATATCAGAGACTCCGGACGGCAATGGTACACCACTATGGAGGTCAGAGACGATAGAGGAACATTTTGAGCATTTCAGAATTTTGCGAGAAGAGCAAGATATGATAGTATTTGATTTTTCACCTATTAGAATAGACTTCTGTTTAGATTATTCATCAAATTTTCTAGGATTTTATGCTCCTGATATGAGCATTTATCAGTCAGTTATTGACAAATACAAACAATATATTATAAATTAACATAAAAGGTTGTAATATGAACACACACGTAGTAAATAAGTATTTTCAGTTATGGAATGCTCAAGACTCTGAACAATTTCGTTCTCTATTAACCGATAACATCTCGTTGACAGATTGGGATTTGTCAGTTTCTGGAATTGACGAAGTTGTGTCTGCAAATGAAAATATATGGGCAAATGTGTCTGACATTAAAATTGTAGTGTTGGACATAGCCGTTAATGCAAATAGAGCATATTGTCATATTAAAGTATCAAGCGAATCTAAAGATTTTGAATTGAATGTCATTGATGTACTAACATTTGATGGTGAAAAAATTTCTCGGGTTGACGCATTTAAGAATTAATAAAAGGAAACAAAATGAGCGATTATATTTTTACGAGTGAATCCGTAAGTAAAGGTCACCCTGATAAAGTGGCGGACCAAATCAGTGATGCGATTGTAGATGCTGGCTTAGCGGCAGGTGACGAAACAACTCGTGTCGCATGTGAAACGTTAGTGACTACTAACAGAGTAGTACTAGCTGGTGAAGTTAAGAACTTCAATGTGTCACCTGCCGAAGTAGAGCGTATTGTACGCCGTGTAATCAAAGACATTGGATACGAGCAAGATGGCTTCCATCATAAGCATGTACAAGTAACTAATCTACTTCATTCGCAATCTGGTGATATTGCGCTAGGCACAGATGATTTCGGCGCAGGTGACCAAGGCATTATGTTTGGTTACGCAACTAAAGAAACGCCTAGTATGATGCCGGCACCTATTCACTATGCCCATGAGATACTAAAGAATCTTGATAAAAAGCGTGAAGCACAGCCAGATGTACTTGGCCCTGATGCTAAATCACAAGTATCTATTCAATATATTGATAGTAAGCCAGTGTATGCGACTGCGGTAGTAGTGTCTACGCAACATGGAGAAGGAGTACAAGACGAAGCTAAAGCACTTGCTAAACAGGCTATTGTTGAAGAATTAGGAGACTTGTATCGTGAAGGAACAACCAAACTATATCTTAATCCTACTGGCAACTTTGTTATCGGGGGGCCTGATGGTGACGCTGGTGTTACAGGACGCAAGATTATCGTGGACACTTATGGCGGTTATGCTCCACATGGTGGTGGCGCTTTTAGCGGCAAAGACGGTACTAAAGTAGACCGTTCAGCCGCATATATGGCTCGTTGGCTTGCGAAGAATGTCGTAGCTAAGGGCATGGCATCTGAATGTCAAATCCAGCTATCATACGCTATTGGCGTTAAAGAGCCAATGGCTGTGTATATTGTCAGTGATGGCAATGAAACTGAAATCCGCAATTGGATTGACACGATTGACCTAACACCGTATGGCATCATAAAAAGATTTGACTTATTCAACTTTACCAAGTATAGTAAAGAATGTGTATATGGTCACTTCGGTGATAAAGATGTTCCATGGGAAAAGATAGAGGATTAACATGTTTAAGAAGCTAAAGAGCTTATTCAAATCAAAAGAAGAAGTTCAAAGTATTAGCGAAAAAGACCAGGCAACGGCTCGTGGAGAGCCGTATGTCCGCGTTGTTAATGTAACAATTGACAAAAACGAGCCAGGGAATGGTTACTTTGAGTTGGACTGGAATGAATTATTTGTAAGACAACTTGTTCAAGCTGGTTACATTGGTGAAAGTCAAGAAGAGATTGTGGACCAATGGTTCACTGAGTTATGTCGTAATATTTCAGCACAAGAAATGTAATGTTTAATCAACGTCAGTTTTTTTTCACTCTTGCGGAAGTAGGTCATCATAGTGAAGTATTGAATAAGATATTATATGCTTGGTTTAATAACTCACATGATGATGTTACTATGACAGATGATGGTCAACTTTCTTATATGAAAATCAGTATGTCTCAGTTTGGTAAACCGTTTTTGATAGGATTACTATTTAAGGCAGGACATTTGAATGACATTATGAGAAGTGGCATAAAGTTCAAAACAGATGCATTAGCAGAAGTCCCATTGCCAATTCCCGGTGATAATCCTCGGCTGATAAATCAAACTTGGCCAATATGTACGGCTATGCATTTGAAATCTAATTCTGATATACGAATGGTAGAGCAACTTAACTCCGCTGATACAGATTTATGTTCTATATTTACTCCTTACAAAAGATTAGATGAAAAAATCATCTTATATGCACATGACAGAAATAAAGTATATGAACTGGTAGAAGAAGTTGACAATGTAGAACAGACCATCTATAATATAAAACAACATGAAGTGTTGGTCAACAGAAAAGAGACAAGTATACTACACGACATTGTGTATGATACGCATCATACATTGGATGACCTATATCAGATATTTGGACAAGGACCAGTAACAGATATTGGTCGTTTACGAGCGTGGCTACACACTGCGCACAACGCATACAAACAATTTTACGAAGGTAAATAATGGCACATACTTACATACTAGTAGATACAGCAAACATGTTCGCCCGAGCGCGCCATGTTGTCCGAGGTGATGATATGTCAATGAAAATTGGCATGGCATACACTATTATGTTCAACAGCATTAACAAAGTATGGCGTGAGCAAAATGGCTCCCATGTTGTATTTTGTCTGGAAGGTCGTAGCTGGCGCAAAGATGTATATGAGCCATACAAGCGTAATCGTGCCGAGATTCGCGCCGCCAAATCAGTGAAAGAGCAACAGGAAGAACAAGAATTCTGGGATGCACTCTCTGAATTTCAAGATTTCATTCGTGAGAAGACAAATTGTACAATTCTTAGGCATGAACGATGCGAAGCAGATGATTTCATTGCTCGTTGGATTCAGAATCATCCAGAAGATAAACATGTTATTGTAAGTAGCGATAGTGATTTTTATCAACTGCTCACTGACAACGTGGAGCAATACAATGGTATCAGCGGAGAGCTAATCACTACACGCGGCATCTTTAATGAGAAAGGACAACCTGTTAAGAATAAGAAGACTGGTGAACCTAAAGTACTAGAAGACCCTGAATATCTACTATTTGAAAAATGTATTCGTGGCGATACCTCAGATAATATCTTTTCAGCATATCCAGGTGTACGCAAGAAAGGTAGTAAAAACAAAGTTGGTCTTCTAGAAGCATTCGCTGATAAGAATGATAAAGGCTTCAACTGGAATAACTTTATGTTACAACGCTGGGTTGACCATGAGAATGTAGAGCACCGTGTGCTGGAAGATTATGAGCGTAATCGTATGCTTATTGATTTAACAGCACAACCAGAAGATATTAAACAAGTACTTGATGAGACAATCATTGAACAAGTACAGAAAGACCGTAAGTCGCAGGTTGGTATGCAGTTTATGCGATTCTGTGGGAAACATGATTTGCCTAGAATAGCTGAGCGAGCGCAAGACCACGCTGAATATTTAAATGCCCCTTATAACTAGGGGCTTTTTTAATGGAGAAATACTAAATGAGGACACTCGTGAAAAAAGCGTTACCAAAATGGAAAATCATTCTACTGATGTTTGTCGTGGGTGTTGTTTCGTTACACGTTGGTTTAAAGTTATCCGACATAGAGGACGCGCTAGAAACTACTTACACTGAGTTATCGGTTGTGACTGATAAAGCAACACAGGCAAATAATAAACCAACACTTGATAACAAAGTATCAAAGGTAGTAACTGAAGGTAAAGAAAGTGTAGTTTTTATTCGTATATCATTGACTGAGGAATATGAGAGAAAACTAAAAGAAGCTGGTAGAGAAGTTCCTCAAGAAAACGCAATAGGCACAGGTTGGTTCGTTAAAGTGGATGATGATTATGCGTATGTTGTAACAAATCATCATGTGGTAGAAACGGCTATAAACTATAGTGAGCAAACAAACTTAGTAATTAATGATTTGATGACCGCATGGGATTATCCTGCTAGAATAGTAGGATATGATGAGATTGCTGACCTAGCAGTTCTTAGAGTCAAACGAAATGACTTCAACGATTGGAAGGCATTGGAATGGGCTGACCATAATGAGATAAGAGAAGGCGACCCAGTAGTAGCAATTGGCCATGGATTATCGTTGCCTTGGAGCATGAGTTCTGGTATCATTACAGCACTTGACCGTTGGCAGATTCGCCGATTTCAGTTCATGATACAGTCTGATACGGTAGTGAATAAAGGCAACAGTGGTGGTCCATTGCTTAACATGGATGGCAAGGTGGTTGGTGTAGTTGACGCTATACTTGACCCAGGTACAAACAGCGCGGCTTATGCGGGTGTGTCTTTAATGATTGCTGGATGGCAAGCAGAAAAATCTATCAATGAGATTCTACAATTTGGCGAATCTACCTACGCAGCTATTGATTTTAAGATGGAAGATATATCACAGGATGATTGGTTGAATGTGCGTGAAAATGGATTTACTTCAACGGTTAAAATATCAACTATTCCTGATGATTCTGATGCCTTATTTGCGGGTATTAAAGAAGGTGATTATATAGAAACGGTTGACGATAAACAGTTGACAGGCACAATAGATATGATTAAAATAGTCTTAGGTAAAAAGCCAGGAGAGGTAGTCAAGATGACTGTTCTCCGAAACGAAGCAGGCGGTATGCTACGACCTATTGATGTGGCACTGCCATTAATGAATTTAAAAGAGTTTCTAAAAAATCAAGAAGGTTAGATATGAATGCTCAGGTTGTTATCCCTGATAAGTTTTGGATAGTAACAGACAAATATGGCAAAGTAGGCACACTTCGTGCCTGTGATGATGGATTTGAATTCTTTGACAATAGGAATAATAAGACAACAATATTAGAATCATTTGATGAATTTGAACAAGCCGACAAACAACAGATTGAAACTGATATGTTTACGGTAAATGGCTTCCCAACACGATACAAGAAAGGTGTTGTGGTAGAACATGAAAAGTTGCCGTTGTTCAAAAAATCAGAGTCTAGCAAAACAATACAAGCCGCTGGCTTCTATGCTATAAAAACAGACACCGCTGGTTGGCTTAACTGGAGTTGTCCAAAGATAGAGACCCTAGAAAAGCATCCATATAGTGGACCATTCATGTCTGAATGGGAAGCCAATCACGAAATACAGCGTTTAAAAAATTAACTATGGTGTTTTTGCGTTTTTTACTAAATAATAGTAAAGGAGACGCGAACTGATGGCGAGACCAAAACCCACTATCATAGTAGAATTAAACGACAGAAACTACAACGCAGAGCAAGTACTGGAGGCGGATGCTATCTATGCCGTGTTCTATGAGGGTAAGCCTATCAATTTGCGTACATTGAACACCTTGGTAGATTATCCAGGACCTAAGTATAAAAAAGTATCATTCAGTAATAGTGGTCACGCATTTAATCTTGCTGACCGTTTAAACAAAAAATTCAACACAAACAAATTTACGGTTGTAAAACTAACAGATGGCGAAACAATCAATAGAACCGGCCAGAATCCAGCTTGAGATAAGTGATTATCTTGAGTCTGAAGGCGTGGATATTGACCGAATAAGATTGTTCTTAAACAGCAAGACATTGAGATTGACCAGACAAGGACATTCAATACTACATAAACATATGGGTTCGTGGTCGGTTGATTTGAATGAAAAGATAAGCACGGACGATTTATTGATGTTACTTCGTAATGTTAGCTCCCCATACTATCTGAAGAAAGACCAGATTATATTATTTTCAGAAGAAGACGCATTCATGGCTAGATTGGCAGGTGTGAAAGGATGGATAAAAAGTAAATGAAAGATAACTGGAAAGTAGCATACATGGACACAGCAGAACGATTCGCACAAGAGTCGTATGCTGTTCGTCTTCAAGTAGGTGCAATTGTAGTAAAAGACGACCGTATTATATCAATTGGTATCAACGGCATGCCTAGTGGTTGGGAGAATGTGTGTGAGCATAGAATTTATCTTCGTGATGACTATGAGCATATGGCATCGTTGTCGGTAGCACAGAGAAAAAGCATGTATCCTTATAAAGACGAGATAGGCAGATATTGCTTAAAAAGTAAAGATGAAGTTCTTCACGCTGAAACCAACGCTATTTCAAAATTAGCGAAGTCTGGCGAGTCGGGCGACGGTGCTGCTATTTTTATCACACATAGTCCTTGTATTGATTGTGCTAAAGCACTATATCAAGCAGGTATTAAAGAGGTATATTATCGCAACGACTATCGCTCTAGTGATGGTATTAAATTCCTTGAAAAATGTCATATTCCCGTAGAAAAAGTGTAAGAATCTAAATACACATATAATAAAAATATACTTCGGCGGGAGAGTAGTACAATGAAAGACTACGCTAGTAAAATAGTGACCGATGTAATGAGCATGTCATTGAGTACAATAGATATTGAAGCAATGATTGATACTTTACACAAAAAATATCCTAGTGTGTCTATTCACACTATAGTAGGAATAGTACACGAAACACTTTATATGATTCATAAGCATCCATGAAAAGACAACAACGTTTACTCACAACAGACGAAGAAATAAATGAATATTTAAAAGAAGGTAGAGTGAGTATCGCTAATGTAGACATTGACACATTAGAAAAAATATGTAGTATTGATTCGGCAGATTATCTACGACAAAAATTTAATGTTATATTGTCTGATATCAAAAACAACGATTATATAAATTCTACAAGATATGATATAGCAGATAGATGGGACGGATTATTTACATTACATAAATGGTGTGTTATAGGCAGTAGTATATACAAAGATGGATTACTTGCTCCAATACAATTTCAATTTGATAGCAATATAGACAAATGGAATCCTCATCCTGGGTCGGATAGATTTTCGTTGTTTCGTCCTTTGGGATTAACACATGTACTATGTCAGTGGGATTTGCCTGATTTTGGATTAAGACCTGATTTTTTGAAGTATGATGAAATACGTACTGTAGAGCAATTGAAGCAGTATTACAAAAACTGGGATACAAGTTTAATAATGCTTGCTGATTATGCGCTTTCAGATTCCGTGAAAGACCATACAGCATTTATGAGCACTTTTTTTAAAAATGTGTCTAAACATGCCCGAACCAGAAAGTTAAAGATAGATGATAAAGTACATCGTCGGTTTGAAATAAAAAATGGAAAAAGTTTATTTGCTGAGATGGAACAAACTACAGAAAAATTCATGGATGAATTATGTGTCGCATCCGACTATGTAACTTCTGGCCCTTGGACTTGGACAGAAGGCAAATTGATATTTGATAAAAATAATATATGGTAAATTTACAAAAACATAATGTTGGATTTGATTATTGGACATTTCAAAACTTTTTTATGACAGATTTAGCAGATAGAATAATAGCTGAATCTGAACATTTTGAATATTTCAAATTAGAAAAAACTAGAATTTGTAGGATGGATAGAATATACATGAATCAGTATGACTATTCTAGTTTTCAAGAAGTATGTACATTGTTTGACAGCAACATTGTGAAAAAAATGTTTAGTGATATATGTGGAACAGATTTTACTAATCTTGGAACCAGAATAGAATTGTGTAAAGATGCCAAAGACAGTTATCTGGTAGAACATTACGATGACCCAGCAAAACTCGCAACTATACAAATATATCTATCTGATACAAATGTAAGTACTACATTAGGAAAAACAGAAACACAGGCAATAAAAAATGCTGGTTGGTTTTTCGCAAATACCGGCAAAGAATTACACTCGCTATCTCCATTAACAAGCAACCGAACGAGTATTATTGTGAATTGGGTAGATGAACGATGGCGCGATAGAGCAATGATAGTATAAATTTTTAAAAAAGTCTTGACAGGTAAGGCACTTTACTCTATGATCTAAATATAGATTGATGAGAGAGCAAATGACAAGAGTACAGTGGCTAAAATATTGTGAAAAGCTGATTGAGGAAGGTCGAGTGACGCCCGAAGAAGCTGTTGCGTATGTTCGTCATTTGTACTATTATGAGAAGTTCAGAAACATTAGTAAAAAGGTGAATCATGGACTACGCAGAAATACTCGTTGAGACAACACCAGACCTTCTGCCTCACACATACTACTTGAACAGTGATGGCAAACTGGTAGCATTCAAGAAAGACGGCGAAGATGAAATTAAAACTTTCAGCAAGCCATTAATGTTTGACAAGAAACGCAGAAAATTCAAAAAGGTGAAAGCATGAATGATGAAATGCCAAAAGTATCTCATTTTCGTGTTTGGTGCACAAACAAGTGGTTTGAGCATCGTGACGAAGTTTTAGAATGGACAGGCAGAACGCCAGAGTACACACCAGAACAGTACTTTGCTAAGTACAAGTGGTGGTTAAAACGTGAGTTTAAAGCAACTGGAGGAGAATACTAATGACTATCTATGTAGGATTAACTGAAACATTTATTTTTCTGGCTTTTATAGCGCTATGTGTGATTTATAATTACAAAAAAGGCCACTCGGATGGTGTAGATAAAATGATTGACCATATGAAGGCAATAGGCACATTAAGAATAGAAAAGGAAAATGGCAAAAACATGTATGTATTTGCCACACATGATATACAAAATGACTAAACTATATACACGAGAAGAGCTAAAAAAACAACAAGAAACTGGAGAGTTACCTTTCTTTGAAGGCTCTCCTGAGTTACTGGCTGAGCGATGGAAGAATGCTGGTCGTCTAATGGAAAAATTGACACCAGAATTCTTCTATGCTTATAATGACTTTATAGATGACGATAGGCCGACTCATGATAAATGGCAAGAAGAAGGAATCCCTGATAAAAGCTACTCAGACCGTTATGGCGGTCCTGTGTTTGGCTGCGACTGGGATTATATGGTAGGACCACGTGATTGGTATAGAACAGAAGATGAACCAAAAGTTGGCGACTATGTACTACGTAAGAAAATATATATCTATGATTGGGGAAAGGAAAAATATGAAATGGCGCAAAGAAATGGCGCGCCTCGTACTCCAGAGTTAGAATACTTCTTTAAACTTCATGAAGAGTACAAGAAGGTTCTGGAACACTACTACAATGAATGTTTCGCTGACCAAGCACCTAATATAGAAAAGTTACTCTACAAAATGATGATTATTCAGTATGTTTGTCCAACCGCTGATGATACAACTATTACTGAGCATCGTAAGCATAATACAGAACGCTTTGGTCCAGACCACTGTGATGAGACATTGTGTGGTCTTCACTTAGGAGAAAATGTCACTGAGTTTCAATACAAAAACACATTGACAGGTGAATGGGAGTCTGCTAATATTACTGATAACAAACTATTAATGTTCTTTAGTGAACACGCAGAGAAATCTGGTTGGAAGCCAATCTATCATAGAATGGTACATAATCCTGACACAAACGAGAAAATTCGTTACTCTATTATTTTTGATTTACAAGCCCGCTATAAAGAGGAAGACTAAATGCTAATCCCAACGGTTATTGAACAAAGTGGTCGCGGCGAACGCGCATATGACATTTACTCACGACTACTGAAAGACCGAATCGTAATGCTGAATACAGATGTAAATGACCATTCAGCCAATCTAGTCGTAGCACAGATGCTATTTCTAGAATCACAAAACTCAGAAGAAGATATTCACTTCTACATTAACTCACCGGGTGGTTCAGTGACCGCTGGTCTATCAATCTACGATACCATGCAGTACATCAACTCGCCAGTGTCTACAATCGTACTAGGACAAGCCGCATCAATGGGTTCATTCTTGGCAATGTCTGGCGAACCAGGCAAACGATTTGTACTACCAAGTAGTCGTACAATGGTACACCGTGTATCATCTGGTACTCCAGGCACACGTGGTTCAGTACATGTACAAGAGTTAGAGTTTGAAGATGCTCGCCGTCACTTTGAAGAATCTAAGCGATTGAACGAGTTTCTAACACAGAAGTATGTTGAGCACAACTCGGCAGGCAAATCGTATGATGAGTTATTTGAAACTATGAAGTTTGACACATTCTTATCAGCAGAAGAAGCGGTAGCTAACGGTCTAGCGGATAAGGTAGTTAATAAGAAATAAGAATATATTACCATTGTGTTAGTTATATAAGGCGCCAACAAGGCGCCTTATTTGTATAAATACATACATTATGACATTCTAGGAATTACAATTATAATGTATACATACAAAGCAAAACTAATAAGAATAATTGATGGCGACACAGTAGATGCTGAAATAGATTTAGGCTTCGGCGTATTTTTAAAACAGCGTATTCGCCTATATGGAATTAATACACCAGAAACACGTACTACTGATTTAGAAGAAAAAGAACGTGGTTTAGCGGCTAAACAGCGATTGACTGAAATACTAGGCAAAGAGTTTATCGTTGAAACTATACTTAACAAAAGAGGCAAGTTTGGCAGAGTGCTAGGTATTCTACATGTTGAAAATGAAGAAGGCACTCGTATGAATATCAACGAGCAACTTGTCACTGAAGGTCACGCTGTAGAGTATGACGGAGGTCCAAGAAGTTAATGAAACTATTCGGATACTGGACAGTATTTGTAGCACTAGGGATTAGTGCTGTAGCCGCGTACTACAGTATTGTCGGATTGGTTGCCATATTTGCGGCCGCTATGTTGCCTATTATTATAATGGGTGCGGCATTAGAAGTTGGCAAGATAACTACGGCTGTGTGGCTTCATACCTATTGGGATAAAGCGGCATGGCACATTAAAACATATTTAAGCATAGCACTAGTTTTGCTTATGTTCATTACTAGCATGGGAATATTTGGATTCCTATCAAAGGCTCATATTGAGCAGACAGCACAGGCTACGGAAGGTGTTGCTCAAATTGAGAGAATTGAAACCGAGATATCAAGATTTGAAGAAGTTGTTGCTCGTGCCGAAGTACAAATACAAAAACTTGAAAATGCGAATGTGGACGCGGACGAAGGAATCCAGCAGAAGATAGACGCAGAGCAACAAAGAATTGATACGGCTTATGAAAGAATTCAACCAGCTATTAATGAGCAAAAGCAACTTTTATTGGACAACTTGGCACCATATGAATCACAATTAACAAGTATAGATTCGCAATTGGAATTATACAATACATATAACGCTGAGAATAATATAAGAGACCTACAACGTCTTGTAGGCACAACACCTGACGGTCGTTATGGCCCTGGTACTAAAAAAGCAGTAGATGATTGGTTGACTACTCAAAATAATCAACGTGAAGAAACACTTGCCAAATTACAAGAATTAAGAGATAATAGTTCTAATGAGATACAACGCATTCGTAAGATTGCTGAAAACGAAATAGCAGATAGTAACAAGTTAATTAGTCGTTTACGTGACCAACTAGGAAGAAATGACAACTCTGAGCAAGTTGCGCTTGATATATCCGAACAACGAGATAGAATAAAAGAAGCAAATGTAGAAATTGAATTGTTGTTTGACCAAAAGTTTGAAATAGAAAAACAAGCACGACTATTAGAAGCAGAAGTAGGGCCAGTCAAGTACATAGCAGAGATGGTATACGGCAATGAAGCCACGACTAACATGCTGGAAGAAGCTGTTCGCTGGGTTATTCTTATTCTTGTAGTAGTATTTGACCCATTGGCAGTTGTATTGATTATAGCGGGTATCACACTTATAGAGAATGCTCCTAGTCGTGAGAAAAAACAACCAGATAAAAAAGAAATTCCTATGCCAGAAAAACCGATTGAAGAAATGGAACACAATGAAATAATGGAAGAGTTCTCACGAATGAATCAAGAAATTGAAAACTCTTACGGTGACATTGGTGACTATAATCCAATGGTTCGTGAACACAATCGTAAATCTGAATCAGTGGAAGTCAAACTTCCTGAGTTTAACTTTGAAGAGCAAACTACATCAATTCCGTTGGTTGATAAAGAAAAGCCAAAAGAACCAATTGTTGAACATCATCCAGCACCTTCGTTGGTTGATTACGAGGCTGAATTGGCACGTAGAGCAAACGAAAGTAAGAGTAAGGAAGAACTTATCAAGGATATGCTGTCTCATACTGACCCAACCAAGCTAGAAGAAGTTTATAACAAAATAACTAAAGATTTGAATCAAAAGAAAGAAATCTAAGGATTATACATGAAACAAGATAACAGTACCTATACTGTAACTGCGCCTGACCTCATGCTGACTGAAAATGGCATGTCTGTTCTTATCACCTGTAATGATGAAGAGAAGATACAACAAATAAAAGATATCTTTGAAAGTATTGTACAAACAAGTATTATCTTTAATGTTCAACGAGCGCCTACTAATGAGAGTACGGTAGCATGGTTATGGTATGTATCACAGCCGTGTGATATCATGATTATTGATATTGACACATGCTCGCCAACTGATGTATGTGCCGCACTCCTTCGTCCTCGTGATGATAATCATATTACTGTTTTTCTTAGCGAGAAACATAAACGCAAAGATATGATTCGTCTTCTTAATGCTACAGCGAGTTATCCCATTCTAAATAGTATAGAAGAGTTAGAATGGTATATTAAAATGGAAATGAAAGTAGTAGACGAATGACACAAAATCTACACTGCAACTTTTGCGGCAAAACACAAAAAGAAGTAGATAAACTACTTGCGGGTCACGATGACACACATATCTGTGACCGGTGTGTTGAGTTATGTCATAACGTCTTACTTCGTGATGATACCAGAAGAAATGAAGACAAACGCAAACGCAGACTTAAAGAGTTATATATTACGCCTAGGCCTCGTGAAATACATGAGGCATTAAACGAGCATGTTATCAGCCAAGAGCATGTAAAGAAAGGCGTATCGGTCGCAGTGTATAATCATTGTAAGCGCATATTCAACGAGACTGATGTGCCTATTCAAAAAAGTAATGTATTGCTAATAGGTCCAACTGGAGTAGGCAAGACATTAATCGCACAAACATTGGCAAACTTTTTAGATGTACCATTCGTAATAACAGATGCTACTACCATAACAGAAAGTGGATATGCTGGTGATGACGCGGAAGTTCTCATACACAAGCTACTTCAAAACGCTAACTATGATGTATCTAAGGCAGAGATAGGCATTATCTATGTAGATGAGATTGACAAGAAAGCCAAGCGCAATGATATGGTTAGTTTAAGTCGTGATGTGAGTGGCGAAGGCGTACAACAGAGTTTATTGAAGTTAATGGAAGGCACAGTGATGAAAGTGCCTAACAAGCCAGGTGCTCATCCAGAAGAGGTAGAGATAGACACAACTAACATACTGTTTGTGGTAGGTGGAGCGTTTGTTGGCTTGGATGATGTAGTAAAACAGCGAATAGGCAAGAAAAAGATTGGTTTTAATAATTCAAGCATAAATAATAATGACGACTGGATAAATCATTTGGAGACACACGACCTTGTGAAGTATGGATTGATACCAGAGTTTTGTGGTCGTCTTCCTAGTGTAAATGTTCTACACGAGTTGAGCAAAGACGATTTGATTAAAGTATTGACTGAGCCGAAGCATAGTTTGGTAAAGCAATATCAGGCGTTATTTAAACTTGACAAAATAGATTTAGAGTTTAAGATCAAAGCATTGGAAGAGATTGCGCAAAAGGCAATCGACCAGGACCTTGGGGCACGTGGTCTCAAGAAAATATTAGAAACGGCTTTAATGGAGACGCAATATAATCTCCCAGAGCTAAGTGAGCAAAAGGTAGAAAAAATCATAGTGACGGAAGAAACTATTACACGAAATGCTAAGCCCTTTATGATTAAAGGTAGTGTTTCGTGAGAAACGATAACAGACGCGGACGCAATCGTGTCCAAGACAAATATGAAGGTATTATCTATAACGAAGCTATTCGTGCGAAAGAAGTGCGAATAGACGGAGAGATAGTAGATTTTAAACAAGCAATGTACGAGGCACAAGAGCAAGAGAAAGATATCATTCTTATCAATGCTGCCGCTAATCCACCGGTGTGTCGCATAGTGGAGTTGAATAAGTACATGTATGAGCAAAAACAGCGTGAAAAAGAGGCTAAGAAAAAGCAACGAGAAAACGCTGTAGAGCAAAAAGAAGTTCGTATGGGACTTAACATTGATACAGGTGATATTGAGGTTAAGTGTAATAATATTCGCAAAATGCTGGCTAAAAATGCTAAAGTCACGATTACTGTCACACTTAAAGGACGGGAACGAGGCCGGGCGGATTTGGCAGAAGCATTAATTAAACAATTCGCTGAGAAACTTGAAGTGGAGCTAGAAGGCTTTTCACGGTCAGGAAACAGAGTCAGCGCAAAAATAGCATAAGGTAAACAATGAGTAACAGGAATAACCCAGCACTACCACGGGGCTTTGGTCTTACGGTAGAAGTACAAAACGGTAATGTAGAACAAGCGCTACGCAAGTTCAAAAAGAAAGTCAACAACGATGGCAAACTTCAAGAGTATCGTGAACGATGTGAATATGAAAAGCCAACTACTGCCCGGACAAAGGCAAAGAAGCAAGCGGTTTCTCGGAATCGTAAGCGTGTATCACAAGAAAGTCTCCGTACTAATCGTTTATACTAAGAGGTAATCATGGACTTTAGACCAATAAACAAGTTTATTTGTGTTAAACCTGAACCCGTGTTAAACAAGTCCGAAGCTGGCATTGTCTTTGTAGAAAAAGAGAGTGCCAAACCTTCCCGTGGACTGGTTGTTCGTGCCAGCGCCAGTGCCACGGTAAAAGAAGGTGACACTATCCTGTATGTCCAAGGTTCAGGAGAAAAAGTTAAACTTGGCGACCAAACATATGTCATCATGGATGACGAAAAAGTTGTCGGAATAGTAAAATAATTCTTGACAACCGAGATAAATACAGTATATAATGAATTTAAGAAAGTAGTAAGAGTACTGCTATCTTAATAGAGGATGCCATTAGGGTCCTCGCAATCTTGCTTAATAAAGGAGAAAACATTATGTTTCAAGCAATTAATACAATGATCACTAGCGTTTCCGACGCACAGAAAAACTTCGTAGATACTTATTTTATGGATTCTTACAAAGAACCAGCACTAGCGGCAGTTGAAGCTAATCGCTCACTTGCTAACGGTATTGTTTCAGCGGCTGACTCTTATGTAGCCGAAGCTAAGAAAGCATTTAAACTTTAATTTACGGAGGATTTCAAAATGACACGACTAACTACTAAAAATCTACCTGACTTTTACAAATCAACTGTTGGTTTTGACCGACTATTTAATGAAATGGAACGAGCATTCACTAGTACTACATCCAGTGGATATCCTCCATACAACATTGTGAAAACAGGTGACAATGTATATGTTATTAGCATTGCTGTGGCAGGTTTTGATAAAAAAGACCTAGAAGTCACACAAGATGGTAATAAACTAACTGTTACTGGTACAGCACCAGAGCAGGACGAAACAGTAGAATATCTACATCGTGGCTTAGCGGGTCGTTCGTTTGAGCGTCAATTCCAACTAGCTGACCATGTAGAAGTAACTGATGTAAGACTTGAGCTAGGTGTACTAAACGTTTATCTAGAGCAAATCGTACCAGATGAGTTGCTTCCACGCAAACTTGAAATCAAGTAAATAAACACTTGGGCGGTGTAACAGCCGCCCTTTTTCTAAATGAGGTTAATATGTCACAAGTACAACGAAGTACTAGCACAGAAATGACTAAACTTAAAGGTCCTAGTAAATATCATGTCATTATGCTTAATGACGATACAACACCAATGGATTTTGTAGTAGCCGTTCTTATGAATATATTCAATAAGACTACGCAGGAATCACATGAGATTATGATGGAAGTACATGAGAAAGGACGAGCAGTAGCTGGCACCTATTCATATGAAGTTGCTGAGCAAAAGTCAGTAGAGACTGTTACAGAGGCTCGCCGCGCAGGTTTTCCTCTTGATGTGAGTATTGAAGAAGAATAAACTAATAAATGAACATAGCAATAACGCAACGTGTTATTGACTACCGCAACGGACCCTATGACAGCATTGACCAAGGGTTCTATAAAATGTTTGAAGGTCATAACCTTCGTCCAATCCCCAACAACTTAAAACATTTCAACTCAGACACTATCAAGCAATCAGACTTGGTAGTGTTTAGTGGCGGCAATAGCATGTTCCCTGACAACTGGCAATATAATGAAGAACGACTCCGTGTAGAGAAACATGTTCTTGAGATTGCTTGCCGCTACAAAAAACCTATATTAGGCATATCTCGCGGCACACAGTTCTTGACTGTGAGCATGGGAGGCAAACTAGAAAAAAGTACTTTACATACAGAAGACCATGTAGTACACTATCATAATAATAAAGTAAATGTAGTCAGTAGACACGAAGAAGTATTAAGTGTACTACCTCCTGGTGCTACGGTTATAGCTAGTGATGAACATGGATATTGTGAATCATGGCGACTTGCTAATATAGCAACAGTGTTGTGGCATCCAGAGCGAATGGAAGACTGTTGGATACCTGAAGAAGTTAAACAGGCAATAGGATTATGAAAGTAGGTATTACATTTAGTAAATAGAGTTACATTTACAACATTTGATAAATAAATGTATAAGGAGAACATTATGTTTGGATACATTTATGAAACAACAAATCTTGTAAACGGCAAAACCTATATAGGAAAAAAGAAAGGCGATTTTGATAGCACTTACTACGGCAGTGGAACGATACTGCAACGAGCACTGGAAAAATATGGCAAAGAAAACTTTGAAGTTATAATGCTATCTGTGTATGATACAGAACATGAGCTAAACGATGCGGAAGTAATGTTTATTGAAACCCGCAATCCGACGTACAACATAGCAAAAGGCGGCGAGGGCGGTGATACTCTTGCCAGAGCAGACGAAGAATATAAACGAGAAATTGTTGCCAAACGAAATCAAGGACTGAAAAATGCGTGGAGTAATTGTTCGGAGGAACAACGCAAGCAGTGGGGAGAAAACATTAGCAAATCTAAGAAAGGCAAAGCAACTCTTCCCGATGGTTATAGACACAGTGAAGAAGTCAAGCAGCGTATTAGAGAGAGCAATAGAAACGTTACGAAGTCTGATGAATGGAAGAAAAATCATGCTAATGCGATGAAATCAAGACGCGGAAAATCTTTAGTAAATAGACAAACTCCGGTAGAAATAGATGAAGTTGTGTATCCTGGTGTCATTGCTGCCGCAACAGCATTAAATGTTTCAAGACAAGCTATCAATAGATGGATTAAAAAAGGAAAAGCAAAATATGTTAAAAAACAGTAAAGTCGGAGTTGTATTTTCTTCATTTGACTTGCTTCATAGTGGGCATATTCAAATGTTACGAGAAGCAAAAGAGCAATGCGATTATCTTATCTGTGGTCTTCAATTTGACCCTAGTGCAGATAGACCAGAAAAGAATGCTCCCGTTCAAACGATAGTGGAGCGTTATACACAGCTTCATGCTGTTAGCTATGTAGATGAAATTATTCCATACGCTACCGAGCAAGATCTTGAAGACGTTCTTGAAATGTATCATATTGATGTACGAATTCTAGGAGACGAGTACAAGGAGAAAGACTTTACGGGAAAGGACATTTGCAAACGTAGAGGTATTCAACTATACTTTAATAAGAGAGACCATAGATTTAGCTCTAGTGGTTTGCGCAAACGAGTAGCGGAGAAAGAGAATGGCAAAGATTCACGCAATGATTGACATTGAGACACTAGGCAAAGAGCCAGGCTCAGTGATATTAACAATCGGTGGTGTAAAGTTCGACCCAAATGACCCAACAAGGGAGCCATTCGGTGAGTTCTACTATAGGTTTGATGTTGATTCGCAACTTGAAAAAGGTCGTGAAACAAATGAAGATACTATTGCTTGGTGGGGTACACAAGACCCGGCGGTAATGGAAGAAGCACTAGGCGAAGATGGACGCACTTCAGTACCAGAAGTGTTAGCCGCATTAAATAAATGGTTAGTGGGTACTGACAACGTGTGGGCACACGGTATAGTGTTTGACATTGTATTAATGGAATCACTATACAAAGACTTTGATATGAAGTATCCTTGGCCATTCTGGAAAGTACGTGATAGTCGTACATTGTTTGGCATTCTACCAAAAGACCCTCGTAAGAGTAAAAGTTTTGACGCACACAACGCATTAGAAGATGCCCGCATTCAAGCGGTATGTGTTCAAGAAGCTATACAGGAGCTAGGAGTTACGTTATAATGGCAGTATATGACTCAGGTGGCAAGAAAAAAGACCACAAGAAATACAAAGAAAACTACGAAAAGATATTCAATGGAACATGGCCATGTCCTGTGTGCGAAGGCACACGAGCGAAAGGTCACACAGAAGATTGTCCTCATCATTGGAAAAATAAATGAAATACGATTTTGTTGTCAGAGAATTAAGCAGAAAAGTGGCCACTGAATTTGTACAGAAGTATCATTACTCACCGGTAATGCCAAAACTTACAAAACACTTTCTCGGCTTTTTTGTTGAGAACAAACTGGTGGGTGTCCTAACGTTAGGTTGGGGCACTCAACCACGACAAACAATCAATAAGATGTTTCCTGGGCTAGAATCAGAGCATTATTATGAGATTGGTAAGATGTGTATGGATGAAGAAATGCCACGCAACAGCGAGTCACAGATGATTAGCGCAACGGTTAAGTGGATGAAACAGAATACACCAGAGAAGCTATTTCTATACACAATGGCCGATGGTATCATGGGCAAGTGTGGTTACGTATATCAAGCAAGCAACTTCTACTTTGGCGAGAAATATCTAACTGATGTATATCTCATGGAGAATGGCGAAAAGTTACATCCTAGATCAACCAAAGCATTGTTAAAAGAGAATGCTGAATTTGAAGGCAAAGAGAAACTATTCTGGCTAACATCTGACTTCATGAAGCACAAAGGCATTAAGAAAATCAAGGGTTATATGTTCAGATACATTTATCCGTTGAATAAGAAAGCCAAGCGACTAATGAAGAATGAGTCTACATTGACATGGAACTTTGAGTATCCAAAAGACGGCGACTTAGAGTGGTTTGATGTGACAGGTGGTAGAGGTAGTAAGATTAAAGTTGACCAGCCAGCATTTACATTTGAAGAAGCTACATATAACGCTAAGAACATCAATGCTCATAAGCAGACTGGTGAAAGTACCTTTGATGATCTGTTTTCGTAATAAATAGTGTTATTATGGAGTCCAACAATAAATGAAATACTTAGATTTATTTGAAGCAGAAGGTCACGAAGGTGGCGCCGCAAAGAAGTTTGAAGATGACTTGGTGACACTTGCGTTACTATCATCCAATAATCCAGATAAGAGTTTAGAAGAAGTGTATGATGCACATGCTACCGAGTTTGCATCACCTGGTCACAAAAAGCAAACTATACAAGCAATCACAAAGTTGAACGAGCGTTTCCCTGGCGAGAAATGGACAAGTGGTTCAAACTCTAACTTTGGATTACAAGATGCGCCATCGCCAGCATATGGTGTAAAGTCTGCTAAAAGTGATATAGTGTTAAATGACAAAGCTATATCCGTTAAACTGGATACAGCGTTTGTTGTTGCTAGTGCGCAAAACAAAGAAGAGTTTGCAGGTATATTTGATAGCGCTCTTGACTACTATATGCAGACTAAAGGCAATGACCTAGATGTAAGTGACGCAGTTGATGGCCTAAAGAGAGCTATACAAACTGCTAAGAATGATTATGTTGGTGAAGTAAAAAATCGTATCTTGCCTGAAGCCCGCAAACTTAAAGTTATCAATAAGTTTAGTGACGTTAAAGTAATCTACGAAGGTCTCCAAGAACACATTGCTAAAGTAGAGCAAGATGCTACAGACGCATATGCTGAAGCAACTAAAGTTCTAAAGAACGAGATTCTTAAAACTATACAGGCAACATTGAAAGATAATCCAGAGTTGAAGCAATACATTACATGGGAAGCATTAAGCTCGTCTATCAAGTACAACTTTCAGTTTCCGTATGCTCAGTGGGTTCTATCACCCAAAGGCGTACATAGTGTACAAAAACCAGATGACCCATATGTAGTTGCTTGTTCTAAAGTATCTAAGTTTGACATTCGTGGTTTGCCTACGGGCAAAATGCGCAGTGGCACATCGGCATTTGCGAAATACTATAAAAAACAACTTGCAGATGGTAATGATGTTGACATTGCGGCTATATATGATGAAATGAATAAGATGGCATTTAGCATGAAGATGGACGTTTCAGCGGCAAATCTTAAGAAACTGGATGTAAATGAAGCATTTGATATTAAAGCGTTATTTAAACGAATACTTGATAAAATCAATGAATGGATTCAAGCATTAGCGAAAAAGTTTGACTCTATGTTGGGCAAGCTAGATGCTTTAAAATCAGGCACATTACAAGGTTGGATGGCAGCACTTGACATTGAACCAGTGGCTGAAATCGTTCTACCGGAATAATCAACTTGACAGTCTGTACTATATCATGTAGTATGGACTGTATATAAAACAATCAAAAGGCAAAATATGCGTATTGAACAAGACATTAAGCTTGACTATAGTGACGTACTCATTCGTCCGAAACGAAGTACATTGGGTAGTCGTAAAGAAGTATCACTTGAACGGACATTTTCGTTCAGAAACTATAAGCCACATGATATGGATATAGAGCATCTACGCCCAGAAAACGGAAATTATACTGGTATTCCTATCATGGCGGCTAATATGGATGGTGTTGGCACATTTGAAATGGCAGAGACACTATCAGAGCAAGGGTTGTTTACTTGTCTGGTCAAGACTTATTCTGTTGATAAGCTGGTAGAATTCTTTTCAGTTGAAAGACCATATGTTGCGTATAGTATGGGTATTAGCGACAAGGACTTTTATAGATTTCAAAATGTATATGGAGCAGTGCCGAGCGGCAATCTTAAATACGTGTGTGTTGATGTAGCTAATGGATACTCGGAGCGATTTACTGACTTTATTCGTAAGTTGCGAGCAGGCTATCCACACATTGTAATCATTGCTGGCAATGTAGTAACAGGTGACCAAACGCAGGAGTTGATTCTAAGTGGAGCTGATATCGTTAAAGTGGGCATTGGTCCTGGTAGTGTGTGTACTACTCGTATTAAAACTGGTGTTGGTTATCCCCAACTCTCGGCTGTCATTGAGTGTGCAGATGCCGCTCATGGTCTTGGTGGCCATATTATCGCTGATGGTGGCTGTACTTGCCCCGGTGATGTAGCGAAGGCTTTTGCTGGCGGTGCAGATTTCGTGATGTTGGGTGGCATGTTAGCAGGTCATGATGAGGGCGGTGGCGAAGTAATCACTAAGCGTTATCAGACCAATGAGATTGAAGAACATGAGACGGGTGCTCGGTTACGAGTAGAAGAGAAACAGTTTGTACAATTTTATGGGATGAGTAGTGATGCGGCTAATACAAAACATTTTGGAGGACTTAAAGAATATCGTGCGAGCGAAGGCCGAGAAGCTCTCGTACCTTACAGAGGAAGAGTGGAAAGTACTATTCAAGATATACTTGGTGGTGTGCGTTCTACTTGCACTTACGTTGGTGCCGATAAATTAAAACGGTTGAGTAAGTGTACCACATTTGTCATGGTTAATAACCAATATAATCGTACATACGAAGGAACAACTACTAAGATATGAACAAATACAACATATGGGATAAGTGGGGTAAACTTAACAGTGTGCTGTTAGGCACAACTTATCAAAAAGAGTTTTATCGAGGAATCAAGAATAAAAAGATTCGTGATGCGTTTTATAGAATTGCTGATGAGTCACATGAAGACCTAGAGAATTATGCACAAGTGCTGAAAGATTTTGGCTGCGAGGTTATTCGTCCTGAGTTGGACCCAAATGACGAATTAATGAACTATATTGATGCAGATGGTAAAATTCAAACAAGAAAAGGACTTATTGTCGATAAACAACAAGTTCCTCGCGCTCCTCTCCAGCCACGAGATTGCACTATTGTAATAGGAAATACGCAGTTTAGACCATCTGAAGAACATCAAAGTGTGTATGATGCACTTGATAAATGGAACAGTCAAGATGTAGTGACAACATGGTCTAGAAATATTCCACAAGTGTCCGCGCCTGAAATAACACAGATAGGAAAAGACATATATATTGATGAAAAATTTCCAGAAATGGCTGCGCATCTAGAGCAATTCAGACAACATTATCCAAATTTACGATATAATAGATTGAAAGTTGGCGGCCACAATGATGCTTGTTTTTCTGCAATTAAACCAGGTGCTATTATGTCGCTCAGAGAGATTCAAAAATACGAGAAGACTTTTCCAGGATGGGACGTGTGTTATCTTGAAGGCGAGAGTTGGAGAAAAGTTTACAAGTTTCAAGATTTGAAAGATAAGAA
>Ga0209961_1000148_pt1 | contig 24730 bp, 30 predicted proteins | sample SalPonA_B_H2O_MG_FD_185719 | JGI IMG/M metagenome (GOLD analysis project Ga0209961, IMG submission 185719) | Water microbial communities from South San Francisco under conditions of wetland restoration - Salt Pond MetaG R2A_B_H2O_MG (SPAdes)... | ecosystem: Environmental > Aquatic > Non-marine... | reverse complement strand
AAGAGTATTCGATAAACCTTGGAATAAGGTACAAGAAGATGGAAAAATCAATATTGATGGACAATCGAGTGCAAGCATAAGTCCGTACTCAGAACATTTTCGTAGTCAAGTTGAAGATGGTATATGGCCATTAGTAGAATCTCTATTTAAAGCCGGTTATATGCCAGTGAGTAGCTGTGCAGGTCATAGAGGGAATCTATTTCAAGAATTAGAAACATTATTCACGTATCGTTCAGAGCCATATGTTACTATAGCTCTGCATCGTAGTTTTGAAGAATCTACTATGTTGGCTCTTCAAGAACTATCAAATGAACATACTCAAATTACCGTAACACACAGTCAAGCAAACATGGATGCATCAGGTGGCCGCATTCGTAAACGTGATGTTAATGATATTAAAAACGAGTATTGGTCTCTTAATTGGATGCTTCAAAGAAATTACGACGAATGGAGTTATATCACTATTCGTATTAATCCTTGGAAACGTCTAAATCTATCACATGTTTTAAGAACTCAAAAAGAACAGCAACTCATTAATGAATTAGCAGAAAATTACAAACGACTTCCGCATTATATCTTTTGATAAATAAATTTGTAATTAATGGTTGAGGTTATGTTATGCAATTGTCTGTAAGTCTTTATCGTTATAATCCAGAAACTGATGATCGTCCAAGAATGGAAGCGCATTGGGTAGAAATACCTGATGACAAAGATATAATGGTCTTGGATGTATTGCATCTATTAAAAGAAAAAGAAGCTACCATCACATTCCGCAGAAGCTGTCGTGAAGGTGTTTGTGGATCTGACGGAATGAACATTAATGGTACTAACGGGTTGGCTTGTATTACTCCACTCTCTCAAGCAATGGGTAAAAAGAAAACATTAGTACTAAGACCTTTGCCAGGTTTGCCAGTTATTCGTGATTTAGTTGTAGATATGACTCAATTCTACAAGCAATACGAAAAGGTAAAACCTTGGCTACAAAACGATAATACTCCTCCTGCAATAGAACGTTTACAATCACCAGAAGAAAGAGCTGAATTAGACGGCTTATACGAATGTATCATGTGCGCTTGTTGTTCTACTGCTTGCCCTTCATTCTGGTGGAATCCAGATAAATTCCTTGGACCTCAAGCAAACCTTGCTGCAGCACGATTCTTAGTAGATAGTCGTGATACCGCAACAGATAAACGTTTACAAGAATTAGATGATCCATTCTCAGTGTTCCGCTGCCACGGCATCATGAACTGTGTAAACGTGTGTCCGAAGGGTTTAAATCCGACCAAAGCGATTGGTAAGATCCGAAATATGCTACTTAAGAGAGCGACATAATGGAAGCGCACAAACCATATCATTACGTTTGTGGAGTGTTTATCAGACAACATGAAGTTTGGCTTGGTGAATTTGAAGCAACCGGCAAAGAACTCTACGATTATGCACTTAACGATGTAGCAACCGTCGATGAATACGAAATGGTTATCAATATGTGTATTACTCAGCAAACCTACGAAGCTTGGTGGGCTCGTCTCAAAGAAAATTTAAAATAATTTAAAAAAGTGTTGACATTACTTTTTGTTTTGATTAGAATAGGTCTATCGAATAAAAGGATATGTTATGAAAAACACACTAATTATTACTGCTGCTTTCGTTGCCGGCTTTACATTAGTCATTTACTTGTTAAACAGCGCTCTCAACATGCCTGATGTCTACTTTTCGTATTCAACAAAAGAGTGTACGAAGGTAGTCAACTATGGTACTATGTACACCTGTGAAAATCTTCCTGAAAAATACAACCATATTTGGGTGAAGTAACATGAATATTTTTGTACTTGATGAATGTCCAGTTGTATCTGCTCAGATGATGTGCGACAAACACATTCCTAAAATGATCGTAGAAGCTGCGCAAATGCTTTCTACTGCTCATCGTATGCTTGACGGTACTGCAACAAAACGTCCATCTAAATCAGGCAAACGAATGGTAAACTATTACATTCATTCAAATAACGAGCTAGAAGAAGTACTTTATAAAGCTGTACATCACTATCATCCTTGTACTGTGTGGACAATGGAATCTAAAGCTAATTATGAATGGCACTACAGGCACTTTCTGGCCCTCTGTGATGAATTTGAATACCGCTTTAAGAAACCACATATGACTCGCGGAAAGCTTACAGAAGTGCTCCAGAAAGCTCCAGCATCTATTCCTGACATAGGATTAACACCATTTGCGCAAGCTATGAGTCATTACCCAGATTGTATTGTAAAGGATAATCCCGTACAAGCATATCGTAATTACTATCACATGGCTAAACCATTTGCAAAGTGGGTTAAAGGTAGAGAAGCACCTTACTGGTGGGAAGGTTACAAAGGTTTGCAAGCGGCATAAATAAAAATATGAGATACATTATTATAGACCCCAAAGATGGAGTATTCTTAGGCACTGCTCAAATTCCAGAGACTGGTGACTATAGAATGCTCTTTTCAGCAAATAATATCTATGAGATTACCAAGTCTACGGCTTGGACGTCTCGCGAAGATGCGGAACATTACATGCAAAAGTATGTGAAAAAGTTCTGTCCTTTCTCTTACGTCGTAGAAATTGATTGCAATGAAGACTTCGCTGATGTAGTTGACATTGTAAAATCTGGCTATGGCGAATTCACTCATGATATGTTAGACTTCATGCCATTATATAGCGAACTTATCCACTAAAAAATTTAAAATAATTTGAAAAAAAGTGTTGACATCATCTTTCGTTTTGATTAGAATAGATCTATCAAATGAAGGAGAGATATTATGATCTACGTTGTTATGGGTTCTGAAGATGGTTACTGCATGACTTACACTTCTAAGAAAAAAGCGATAGCCTACGGTGAAGAATACATCATGGCTGGTGGCAACTGCCGCGAAGAAGATATCGAAATCCGTGAATACGATCACGCTATCTTTATGGATGGCGCAAACGGCTCTTCAGTCGAGATCATCAAAGATGAAATCGCTCGATAAAAAATTTGAAATTATTTTAAAAAAACTGTTGACATTTGTTTTCAAACGATATAGAATAGATCTTATCAAATGGAAACAAACTAAATCCCAAGAGGAAATATATTATGGCACATATGGTTGAAATGATTGAAGGCGTTGCTCAGATGGCTTACCGTTCATCGCAGGGTAAACCTTGGCATGGTCTTGGTACTCCTGTCGGCGACGACATGACTCCTCAGGAAATGATGAAGGCTGCAGGCCTTGATTGGGAAGTTAACAAAGTTCCTACTTTCATCGACATCAACGGCGAAAAAATAGAAACTGGACAGGAAGCGCTTGTTCGTTCTTCTGACAACCGTATTCTTACTCAGGTAGGTCCAGGTTGGAATCCAGTTCAAAACTCAGAAGCTTTTGATTTCTTCACTGATTTCGTAAAAGCTGGTGACATGGTAATGGATACAGCTGGTTCTCTAAAAGATGGCCAGATTGTATGGGCACTTGCTGATGTTCGCGATGGTTTTGAACTGTTTGGTGGTGACGAAGTACGCGGTTACCTATTGTTCTCTAACCCTCATCAGTACGGTAAAGCAATAGACATCAAGTTTGTAATGGAACGAGTTGTTTGTAATAATACACTAACTGTTGCTCTTGCTGAAAAAGGTCAGTCAGCTGTTCGTGTTAACCACCGTTCAGTGTTTGACGCTGACAAAGTAAAAGAAATTCTTGGTCTTGGTCATAACAAAGTTGAGAAATTCAAAGAAGCTGCTGAGTTTCTTGGTTCTAAAGCTTACAGCAAAGAATCACTTAAGCGTTTCATGGGCTTAGTATTCGGCGAATCATCTCGCGAAGACAAAGAACTTTCTCGTACTGCAGAACGTGCAATGGAAGTTGTTGAAAACCAGCCAGGCGACCACTTCCGTCGCGGTACTTGGTGGAATGCTTACAACGCAGTAACTTACCTTGCTGACCACGAGCTCGGTCGTACTGCAGACACCCGTATGACTTCAGCTTGGTTTGGTACTAACGCCAAACGTAAAGTTGACGCTCTCAATGTAGCTCTTGAAATGGCAGAGGCAGCGTAAGCTGCCTTTCATGGAGGTCTTTATTATGAATTTTATTAAAAAGCTCAGTAATGCTATCTTCGGTGAAAAACACTCAGATGTTGAAATTAATGAAGAATACGACGGCTACATTATTACAGATCGCGTTTTTGAAGATGGGTCATTTACCTATATCGCCAAAGACGAAAGTGGCAATGTATTAATCGAATCTGATGATATTGACGTAATACTTGACGAAATTGATAAGGTAAACGGAAGATAATGAAGATTCTAATATTTGGTCTACCTGGGAGTGGCAAGACCACTCTCGCTAAACCTTTCTCAGAACTTATTGGCGCGGTTCATATCAATGCAGATGCTATTCGCGAAGAGTATGACGATTGGGATTTTAGTCCTGAAGGTCGTATGCGACAAGCTATGCGTATGAAGTACCTTGCAGATGGTATTGTAAAAGCTGGTAAAATTTGTGTAGCTGACTTTGTTGCTCCTACTAAAGAAGCACGTGATGAGTTTGGTGCAGATTATACAGTTTGGATGGATACTATTAAAGAGGGTAGATTTGAAGATACCAATAAAATATTTGTAGAACCTGATAAGTCTGATATTGACTATCATGTAGCCGATTGGTTTAATGATACACATATTGAACTTATGAAAGTAGTATCCAAATGGATGCAAAGAGATAATGTATGATTAAACACGCACCACTATTTGACACTGATAAAGTTGCAAAGTACTATTCTGAAAAAGATGGTGTACCAATCCAGTACGTATGCACTTCAGATCTAACAGTCAGTGATTTGCCAATGGATATTTTCTATAGTGAAAGCCCGCATCCGCAATTTGGCAATCGCTACTTTGGTTTATATATGGATCCATTACAAAATCATCTAATGATTACTAATGCTGATAAAATTGAAGAAATGGAATTTGGCATGGTAAAAGATAAAGATGGTGATTATTGGTATAGTCAATCGCACCATGATTGTATCTTCATTGATGGAAATATGATTGATGGTGGACGAGCATATATTCGTCATAGTGGCGAGTGTGATATATTTAAAGTAATTGATGGAGAAATGATACGATCTATATTTGTCGATTAAGAGAGTAATAAACGATGACAGACGTAAGTAAAATTCGACATTTGACAAAAGCTGTAACTTGGCGTATAATAGCAAGTATAACAACTGCGCTTATAGCATGGTTTTTTGGTCTACCTCCAAAAGCAGTAGGTGCTGTTTTTGTAGCTGACCTTGTTATAAAATTTGTGATGTACTATGTGCATGAACGTGTGTGGTACAAATATATTAAGTTGGGAGTAAAGAGAAATGTTTAATCCTAAAAAGCCCACCACTCAAATGTTGGGTAGATGGCAGCCTTGGCATGATGGTCATACTGCTCTGTTTAAGAAAGCATTGAAAGAAACCGGCCAAGTGTGTATTATGATTCGTGATGTAGGTGGTATAGTCGGTGAAGATGCAGGTGGTGGACGTACAGATGCACAAACTGATAACCCATTCGATTATGATGAAGTAGTACAAAATATTAAAGATGGTTTGGCTGCACATGGTGTTACTTATGGTGTAGAATATATTATCATGCAAGTACCAAATATAGTTGACATCAGCTATGGTCGTGGTGTAGGATATACATTTACCGAGCATGATCTCGGTGAACAAATCCACAATATTAGTGCAACAAAAATACGTGCAAAAATGCGTGAAGAAGGTAAACTTTAAGGAGATTATATTATGTCAGATTTTCAAGATAGCGGATTGCCAACTGTAATTACAGATGAGCAGCGTAAAACAATCCAAGGCGCTCTACGCGAGATGTCAGATTCAATGTATCGTGTAGCAGCAGAAAAAGACCTGCAAAAAGAAATTGCTCAACGTATGCTAGATGAATGTATGATTCCTAAGAAAGATTTCAATCGACTTGCTAAAATCTTTCATGCAGCTAACCTAGCAGAAGAAGCAGCTCGTAATGAAGAATTTATGGAATTTGCTGAAGCTATAATGGCGCCTGTAAGATTGCCCAGAGAATAAAATCGCCGAATAAAAAAAAGGAGCCGAAAGGCTCCTAATTTATTTTTATTATAAGTGGGGAGGTTATCCCTCCCTCTTATTATAATATCTATCCAGATTAGAATAGATTTGCTACAGCCACACGACGGTAGTAAACGTTGCTGTTTGCAGTTAGTGCACCACTACCTTGAGCAGCACCTTCAGCAAATGGGTTAGCAACCATGCCGTAGCGAGTCTTAAAGCCAATTTTTGGCTGGAAGCTGTTTTCGCCAACTGCACGTACCATTTGTAGAGGAACGTATGGGCAGTAGAATAGACCAGCATCGAAAGATGAAGTACCTTTGTAACCTACAACTAGGTAGTTAGCACCAGCATATGGATCGATGTATACACGGTAACGACCATTTAGAACACCTGCGAAAGTGTTACCAGTGTCGTCTACTTGTAGAGCGTTGCCACCTAGAGCAGGAGTGTAATCTAGTACACCAGCCATTTGTAGAGCTGAAGCTACGTCTGAAGAACAGATTACGATGTTACCTTTACCGCGACGAGTAGCTTTAGCGATTGCGTTAGCTTCTTGCTCGATTTGGAACATCAAACCTTTGAACTTCTCTACAGACCAACGACCGTTAGCGTCAACGTCAAGGTCGAAAGTACCTGCAGTAGCAGTGCCAGCAGCACCAGCAACAGCAGTACCGTAGATAGTACGAACTAGTTCACGGTTGATTTCTACAAGAATTTCAGATTGTAGAATGTTAGCTAGTTCAGTTTCAGCATCTAGACCGTGTACAGCTTTAAGGTCTTGAGCTAGCTCAGTAGTGTACTCAGCCTTTAGTGCGCGGCTCTTAGCAGCAACAGTTACTTTCTCGATTGAGAACGCCATTTCTGCAAAGTTAGTACCGCCACCATCGCCTAGAGCTTCAGCAGCTGCAGTAGTCATACCAGTACCAGTAGTTTCAGAACCAGCACCTAGAGCGTTAGCGTGAGTACCAGTACCTGCGTAATCAGTATCAGCTTCAGCGTAGAAAGCTTCAGAACCACCTTGAGTACCGTACTTAGAACGCATTGCGAAGATTAGACCAGTAGGTCCAGTCATCGGTTGTACACCAGCGATGTCGTATGCCATTAGGTTAGGCATTGCACGACGTACTAGAGAAATTAGAACAGGATCGTAACCAGCTACTGGACCGGTAGCAGTTGCACCAGCGGAGAAACCGCCGTCGCCAGCTGCGTTTACTGGAGCTTCTGAAAGGAGTGAGCTCATGTTAGCGGAAAGATCACCGCTTTCCATTAGAGCACGCTCGGTGTTTTCAAGAATAGTAGCAGTTACTGATTTCTTGTGTTGATCTGCAATCGGTGAAAAAGAATCGTGCTCAAGAATTGGGCCCCACTTTTCCACAAGCGCTTGATAGTTAGTCTTAGACATATTTTTCTATCTCCTTGTTAAATAGTTTTCTATCTGGATCTATTTATAAATTTCAGTTTTCAGTTATTGTTTCTTGCTTCTTGTATTTAGAGCCTCAACAAGAGCATTGATTGTGTAGTGTTCTGAAACGACTTTTCTAGGAGCAGTTTCTTCTACAACAATCTCTTCCTCTTCAACACTCACATCTTCAACAATTTTCTTCTTAGTGAAGAAAGATTCTTTTAAAGTCTGAAGATCGCTAGCGTATTCTTCGGCATTTTCAAAAGCTAATTTTTCAGAAAGTGTTTTCATTCTTTCACGTTGAGTGATAGTAAGATCTTCACACACTTCTTCAAATACTTTTTCTGCTTTTAGAGAAGCGATTTCTTTAGCAAGAGTAACGTTCTCATTAATAGCATCATTAGCAACTTCAATAGCTTCTGCTACTTGAGATTCTAGATCTGATACAACGTCAACAGTTTCTTCGTCGATTTGGATATTGTGCTCAGCGAATAGGCCTTTAAGACCATCCATTAGAGACTCAGCCATTTCAACTTTGATGCCTGCTTCGATTTGTACAGTATTTTCTTCCATCCACTCTTCTACTACGTAGTCGAGGTATGAATCTAGATTTTCAATGATTTTTTCTATGCTTGAATCAACTGATTCTTGCATTTCAGTTTCTAGAGCTTCTACTTGCTCTGCAACCATCACTTCTACTTTTTTGCTAGCAGCTTCGTTAACAGCAGCTTCAAATACTAGAGTTACTTTATCTTTGAATTCTTCTGAAAGTTCCATGCCTTCGAAAAGAGCAGCAACAGATTCTTCAATCTCTACAACTTCTTCTACGATAGCTTCTTCTTCAGCTTCAGCTTCTTCTTTCATTCCAGGCGCAACGTCTACTTTGTCAGCTTTAGGATCTACTGACTTTTTAACATCTGCCTTTTTCTTTTTAATTGCGCCACCCGCTGGTGTTACTGGCTCTTCTACTGAAGAAACACCGTCATCGGCAACGAACTTTTCGTCTAGCTCATTTGACATATGTTCTACTCCCTTTACTTAGTGGATTAACTCTACGAGTATTATTTATAATTTTCAACTTCTAAGTGATTTTACGAAACGTTCGAACATTTGTGCGGCCGTGTTTTCATCAATACGACGGACAGTTCTTCTAATTTCTCTTTCCACTTGCTGTTGCATTTCTTCAATTGCTTCTTCGATCGACTCTTTAGCAATCCAATTGCCTTTAGCAATATCATAGAAGTATTCAGTATTCTCCATGATACCATTTACAAAACAATTAGGACCAGAAGGATCGGTAACAATATCTACAGTCGCAAGATAGAAATCATCTTGTACTTCCATGATACCATTTTTAGGTTTCACAGAACCAAGACCACGAGTCGAAACACCGATCTTTACACCTTCATCCATCAATGTCTTGACGATTTCACCCATTGGAGTACCAAGAATTTTAGCTTTACCAATAAAGTTAGAATCATCACGACGCATTTCAGTGATTAGGTGTGATACTCTGTCACCATTGATAGTAGGACCATCTGGATGGCCTAACTCACCTAGGGCACGTTTAGTATCAATAAAATCTTTGTGGTATCTTTTCATTTCTTTTTCAAGAACATTTGATGGGTAAATACGTCCATTTCTGTTCTTGAGGTCGCCTTGCATAAAGATACCTTCGATGAAGTAGTTCTTTTTGCCAGTAGCTTCATTAAGCTCAGTGGCAACGTTGCATTCTTCTACAACTTCTGTAATTAACTTCATATTAAGTATTCCTTTATAATTATTTATAAGTTATTTATAATAAAAATTTATTACAAGGCTTCTCTAGCAAAACCTACGATTTCTTCGTAACCAGCTTTATCCATCATAGCGATATCATAAAACTCTTTTTGGTTTCTTGAAGAAAGATCTTTAAACATATCATTTAGTAGTTTAGCGTCTTTGCGATCTACAACAATTTGGCTGCCGTCTTTTAAACGTACAGGACCTGCTTTCCATTTAACAGATTCTTGAATGCTTTCTACTTCTTCATTCCAGCCTTTTCTCAATCCACCCATCATAGCACCATATTGTTTTTTCTGCATATCTTTTGCACGATCACGTCTTTTTTCATCTTCAGTAGGAGCTTTGTACTTTTTCTTGACAGGTGATTTACCCATCATAGCTTTAGTAGCCCAGTTTTCAGAAAGACCAGCCTTTTTAGCTACTGAACGATGTAATGCAGAATCATGCTTTTGTAACACATTCATTACTTTATCACGTGGATCAGTATCACCAGCTTTAATGTGCTTAACTAGATCGCTTGCCATACCAGATTGTTTATGTTTTTCGATATGACCAGCAGCTTTTTGCAAGTAACCTTTATCAATATCACCTTGACGAAGTTTGTTAGCATAATCCATTAATTCGGCAGCTGCAGGATGCTTGAATTTTTCTTCTAACTCCACACCTTCTTTAGTCAAACGGTCAACAGCTTTAGCAATACCTTTCTTACGCTTATTACGTAGATCACGGTATTCAGGGTAGTCTTTATGTTTAGTACCACCACTTGTAATCTCGCGTTGAGCGTCTACTACGTCTTGGGTTGCTTTTTTAATGTAAGAACCGTAGGTAGATTTTTTAAGTTCCGCCAACTCTTCAGATTCGTTTACCTTAGATACATGTTTAGCATCTAGTGCAATGTTACCAAAGTGACCAGATTTTTTGGCTTTACGAAGAGCTTCTCCAGCATGACGAGCTTTATAAGTCTTAGTAATCTTATTAGTTTTTACTTGCCAGTTACCAAAAGCTTCTTCTACTGATTCTTTAGACAATTCTAATTCTTCATTTTTCTTTTTAGCACGTAGCATTGCTAAATCATGACCATCGATCTTACCATTTTTATTATGATCGATTTTCTTTTGCTTAGGAGAAAGTTCTTCTGATTTAGTCTTAATTACGTCTTGGCCTTTTTCGTCATGTCGGACAGCTTTAGTTCTTTTCATGACTGTTCTAACTTTGCCATCTGGTCCAGTTACATTTACTGGCTTTTTAGTAGCAGACAACGTAGTTTCTTCTAGGTCAACTTCTTCCATTTTCATGACATAAGCTTGATCGTAAGCATCGTCGCCTTCTTGGTCAGCTCGACGTTTTTGTCTTGGCTTTTGTATGTCACCTGAATGTTGATGAGGTTCAGCCACAGGATGGTCGATAACTTCTACTTCATGCTGATCTTTGAAACGCTTTTCCTCTTCAGGCTTAGGCTCTGCGACTTCAGCAATGTAGCTTTTAAAAGACTTCATTAATCTTCTCCTGATAAAATATTTTGTTTTATTTATCCGTTTATATTATTCGCTGTTTCTACTGGACCTTCACCATCTTCCTGATCCGCATCTGCCTCGGCGTCTGGATCAGGATATTCGTCCTTTTCAGCTTCTATTTGTTTCTTCATCTCTTTCATGTCTTCTTCAGACATCATAAGAACATTCTTAATTACCCATTCTCTTGAGTAGTAAGTACCAACGTGCTCTTCAACTTCGCGTAGAGTAGAAAGTCTTTCACGTATAATTTCTGCTTCTTTCAATTCTTGGAAATAGTTATCTTGAATGAAGTCGTAACGTAGGTCGTTTCTAATTTCAGCAAATTCTTCGGGTGACATAATACCTTTAAGAATAAGTTGCTTTTCTAGAACCTGAGTGAATACATTAGAAAAACGTGCTCTTAGTCTTTGAATGAATTTGCTAAATTTCAATTCATCACGAGTAATTTCTGATACTCGACCAAATGAGTACATTGTTTCTGGTTCTAAACGAGAAAGAGGTACACGTAATGCTTTAAAGAGTTTACGTTGGAAGTATTGTAGATTATCATCATTTGATAGACCTGCTGCACTACCACCGGCTAGAGTATCAACCTCGGTAGAACGTTCGCCACCACGACGTGGGAACCAAAAATCTTCGGTCATTGTCATCATCTTACGAGCATCTGTAATTTCGCCGGTAGCTGAATTATACTGAAGCTTATTCTTATGACGAGTCATCATATCTCTTAGATATTGTTCTGCCTTAGACTTAGGCAAGTTACCAACGTCAATATAGAAAATTCTTCTTTCAGGAGCTCGAGTAAGAGTGTAGATGATTGTTGCATCTTCCAACATTCTTAATTGGTTGAGAGGCTTGATTGCAGGGTGTAGGTATGAAAGAACTAATGAGTTGTTCTCATTCATCAAGCCTGAAGTAATTCTTGCGATTGAATCTTTCGCGATTTTAAATCCAGTAGTACCAGTAGTTGTTGAAGATGAACCCCTTGCATCGCCTACAAAACCAGATTCAGAATACATGTAGTATTCGTTTTTAATCTTTTTAATTGGTATACCAGAATGTGGATCCTTACCTTTCTTATCGATTTCACGAATAAGTTTAAGTTTGCGAGGATCTACATAACGTAATTCTTGGATGCCTTCTTTAATATTTTCATTATCAATAATGATATGATAATTTAGACGGCCATCGACATAAAACTTACTAAAGATATCGTATCCATTATTTGTAAAATCGAACAAAGAAAGAATTTCATCAAACTCTTCAGTAATAACTTCTTTAACTTTATCCGGTAAATCTACATCATCTAATACGATTTCTACTACTTTATCATCAGTATCAACATTAATAGCTTCATTAACAACTTCATCAATTGCTTGTGTAATTTCTGGCTGTTGTGCTATTGTTCTATAACGAGTGACTAGTTCAGATTCAGTCTTAGCCGAATCTTCCATGTCTAGGATAGTACTATAGAAACCACCTACGGCATTATCTACCGTAATGGCACCATCGTCATTTTGCGGAGACACGAAAGAGACTGGCTGGTTGCCAGTCTCGTCATCTTCGCGTTTTATTTCGAATCCAAAAATCTTCACAAATTATTCCTTCATTTTATATTAGGTGGTTGAGATGCCAGTAGCGCCTTCAACTCTCCATAGATCGTATTCGAATGTTACAGAGAACTCTTCGATTTGGTCAGTGGCGCTCCAATCCATCGCGATACCGTCGATAGAAATAGGATGCATACCCTCAAAGATGTAAGTACGTAGTGGACTACCATCTTTACTAAACTGGGTAATTTGACCAGTTGATTTGTACTGCTGTGGTAAAGCTCTTGTATTAGAGTCATGCGAATTAATGAAATTCGACCATGCTTCTAGAGCATTACGAACGGCAAAGTCTTCATCGTTAATAACAGTTACAGTCCAAGGTGCAAAAGTTCTATCGCCAGCATATTTAACTTGGCGGCCAAAGTATGGGACAATAAATTGCCCCAATGTTGACTCTGGAATACCAGCTGAACGTACCATGAAAGGTACTTTAATATCAGCTTCCGGCGCTACCGGGTTGGTAATCTGAACTTGGAATAGCGTAGGACGTGCACCGCCACCGACGAGTTCTGATTTGAACTGGTTGATATTGAATGCCATTTTTTCTATTCTCCTCTTTAAAATCTATTTATTAAGCGATCTGACCAACGATTTCGTCAAACTCTACACCGGTACGAGTCGCTACAAATGTTAGTTCAATAACATTGATTGAGCGAGCAGGCTTGATGAAGATGCTTGCACGGAACTTGTTCTGATCAATGATTTCAGGAGTATTCACAGTGGCGTCAGAAATTACTCTAAAGTCAATAATACCGCGACGGCCTTGGATATCACGTAGGAAAGGCTCTACGATATTTCTGAACTGAGTCTGTGTAAACTCGTCGTTAAGTTCGAACAAGAAGCTTTCAGCTGCAGAAGCAATAGATTTTTCGACTGCAATGAATAGACGACGCACGTTCAAACGATCAAATGCGCTAGTTAGACCTAAACCAGTCTTATCGCCAAATAGGAGAATACCTTGACCAGCTTGTGACATAACAGGGTTGATGTCTGCACTGTAAAGTTGATCTCTCTGTGCTTTATTAGGATTGTATGCTAGTTTAACAACATTCTTAATTACACCTTTTCTGAAACCAGCTGGTGATTCCCAAGGCTCAACTCGTGAAGCTAGACCAGCCATGTCACCATTTAGAGGTACCCAACGATATACGTCATTGTACTTGTCGTAACGATATTTGTAACCACTATCCATGAACCAGTAAGAAGAATTCTGAATCTTGTTACGGTACGCAATAGCGTTATTCATCTTAGCATTTGTTTTGAGTTCGTCAACAACTGCTTCTTTAGATGGTGATAGGAATGCTACACAATCTTTTCTTGATTCACATAGATTAGAAACGATGTAGTTAGCTCTGTTACCAGCATCATCACCTTTACCTTGAAGAATGAATGATACATCGATTTCATTTGCATTTACTAGAGTATCGTATGCAAAACCTAGAGCAGCAAGAGTTGCGTTAGATTCAGTTTGTGCATCTGAGCCGCCTGCAAATACTTCGTATACAGACTTAGCAGTACTAGCATCACCGATAGGAGCAGTGTTTGCTATATTTACCCAAGAAGAGAAATTGTTAATAACGTCTTTAAAGTAATTGGTAGTACCTTGTGGTAATTTAGCGCCCGGAGTAGTTGAAATATTTTCAAACTTCTCAACGATTGTACCAGCTGCGCCACTAATTGAACCAGCAGTATCAATTACTGCAACGTGGATATTACCGGCAGCAGGAGCTTTACCAAAAATACCAGCATTACGCCAACGGTTAGTAATTGCTAGTGCGCTTAGATCTGTTTCTTTTAGAGTGTAACGATTAGCAAAACCAATGTTGTACTCGTTAGCAACAAGAATTTCAGTGTTTGCTTCATCAACAATTTCGGTTTCTGACCATGCAGAAATAGTTATTTCTTGATAGCCTACAGAATCGTTACCAACAACCAATACATCACCGACAGCCAATTCAGCTAATTTTTCATCAGGCTGAGTTTCGAATTTAACTGCATTTGCGTTAAATGCAATAGTTTGACTGATTGAAGTATTAGAAACAGCATTAGATGGAATACGTCCACCAGTTTGACCTACTAGATAATTAGATGAATAGCCGGTGCTAGTAACCCATGCAACTTCAATTGAGTTGCCTAGTTCACCTGGATATTTTGCTTCAAAAGCGCCGTAGAATGAGTTAACTACATCTACTTGACCACTAATATCATTGTTTGCTTCATCTACAGTTCCGTCTGGAAATACGACAAGATCTGTTGCAGTAGCGGTAGCTGAACCATTATCAGCACGAACAACGTATAGTGCGTTTGAGTACGCCAAAAAGTCTGCTGCAGTAAAGAAAGTCTCATAGTTGTCGTCGGTAGGCTTACCAAAACGATTAACTAGTTGATCTTCTGAAGTAATTAGAATAGGTTCATTTACAGGACCCCATCTGAAAACCCCAGCCATTGCTGCAGGAGGTGTGGCTACCGCTGGTACAGCGGCTGTGGCGTCCACTTCACGAACAATTACGGAAGGACTTACGGAAAAAGCCATATTTTTCTCCTTTATATTTTAGAAACGCGTTTCGCTTAATCTTATTGTAGTTGCTGTTTCTATTTATTAAAAAGAACATTTTAATAGAGAGCCCAGTTTTGGCGTTCAATATCTAGTTCAAGGCCTTCGTCATCCACGTCCGAGCCGTCATCAATAAAACCAAAAGGAAGCATTTCTTCTTCAATTTGTTCTTCTGTTTTTTCTCTTAATTTCATCAATGTATTAATATCAGTCATATCCTTAAAGTAACCTTGATCAGTTAACCAAGCAAATATGACTAAATTCATTACTAGGTCGTCATGTGACCCAGATTCGGCTTCGTATGAGTTTCCCTTTTTAGAAAATCTGGATAATTCTTGAATAGTATCGTAATCATTAATTATCAATTGATTTTGTTCTATTAGCATTTTGAGAATAGAACATCCAACAGATTTTACACTTTTGGTAGTCCTTATACCAGTATCAACGTTCTTACCGAAACCTGCTGAAATGCGTTTACCACTTCTTCCGGCGCTTTCTGTTGAAAGTAAATTTTCATACCCATAATCCATTAGTAGAGTATCGGAAACTTGCTCGCCGATATCGTTAATCTCTACAAGGACTGAGGCTTCGTTGTAGAGTCTACCCATTCTATATATAATTGACGCAAAATCTATAGGCGTCATCATATTGTCTCTAAATGTAGCAACTTGTTTATATGGCATATTTGTAATATCAATAATAGTAAAAGTAGAATAGTCTAAACCTTTACCACGAGAGACGTCAACAGTCATAGCATACGCATGACCTTCTTTAGGTTGTTCGTATTGATTGATATTGTTCTGTTGTACTAAAGGTCTAGCAGGATACAACTCTTTTAATTTACCACCATCAATAAGTGTACCAGAACTTCCAAGGAATCCGCACTCGTATTCTTGAACGAATTTTTGTTCATCATGATCTAAAGCAGAGAGAGTTTCTTGTCTCCAATTTTCATCACGGCCGGGTACATCATACCACATAACCTTAACAAATTCGTAACCATTTGTACCTTCTTCAGCACCTTTACAAGTTTTCCAAAAGTGATTTAATCCGTTAGGTGTAGAAGTCATCAGAAGCTTTGTAGATTCACCGGATGAAATAGTTGGGTACACTGAAGCGAAGAATTCATCGTATCCCTCAATGAACGCCACCTCATCTAGATACAGGAAGTTAACAGATTTACCACGAATTGCACTTGAAGATGTAGTACCGGCCAATACTTGGCAACCATTCTCTAGTGCAATATTACCTTTGTTCCATTCCTCCACGCCCTGCTGGAGCCATTTTGGAAGAGCTTCATAGGCCAACTTAACCCTAGCAAGAACCTCTCTGGAGGCATCTCCTTTGTTTGCAAGGATAGCTACGGTTTTAAATTCATTAAAAAGTATGTAGTGTAGGATAACCGCAACTGCTGTTGTAGTTTTACCTGACTGACGAGCAGTCAATACGGCAACACGTCTGTTATTAAAAATCTTATTACAAATTTCTTTTTGGTAATCATACATTTTAAAAGGTATGAGACCACGGTCTACATGTACAATTTTAATGTATGTTAATGCAAAGTACTCAGGATCTTGTGCACATTTCATGTACTCCTTTATAAGCTCAGGAGTCCATTCAATATCTTCGGCAACTTTCTTTAAATTGGGGTTACCTAAATATCCATCACTCATTACTCTCACCTTTAATCATTTTCAATAAATCAGCGGTTGAAACAATTAAATTATTATTCGTAACATTCGTTTGTGCAGCTTCTTTTGGACCTAATAATTCTTCGCGCGCAAATTTCTTTTTAGTAGAAATATCTGCTAGATCTTTGTTAGCTTCAAGTAACGTTTTCATTAATGTAGAAACAACTTCAAACGCACGAGGCTGCTCAGATTGTTTTGCAATCTCAAGAATCTCATCCATAGCGTCATAGCCAGTGTGTATAATATCTTTAATATTTTGACGAACTTCTTCAAGATCTTTAATGTTCTCGTCGTCATCTACTTCAGAAATTACAGCAGGCGGTTTGGCCTCTTCTTTAACTACAGGAAGATTTTCTTCTGGAAGTTCATGAACTAATTGTTCTTCTTGTTTCACTTCAGAAAATGGTCTAACACCAAGAACTTCTGAAATCTTATCATTACTCATTATGCATCCTCAATTACGGTGATAATTCCCCAGTCATCAGTGTATTCAATTTGATCGTAAGGTATTGAAGCAACTTCAGGTTGCGTAACAGTTACAGTTGGAACATCTCCATATCCAGCACCGGGATTAGTAACAGTAACAGATTGTATTTGTCCGTCGTCATCTAAGACAGGAGTTCCCGTCGCGGTTATAGCAAGTGGAGCGTCAATTGTAACAGTAGGACTAATATAGAATTTACCGCCATCCACAACATTTACACCCGTTAATGTACCATTGGTAATTACAGCAGTTGCAGAAGCTTGCCAATCGGCAGGATTACCATCTGGAGCCGAGATAGTAACAGCAGGAGCAATAGTATATCCAGTTCCTGATTCTGTTATTTGAATATCAGTTACTTCGCCATCAGTTACAGTAGCGGTTGCTGTTGCTCGCACATAATCAAAATTACCAACATATTCAGAGCCTGTCGATGGAGAAGTTGGAACTGTATATGTTGTTCCAGTTGTTAAACCAGAAATATTGTTATCAATTACTACGTTATCAACTGCACCAATAAAGCTAGGTGTAGAGTTTCTTTGACCAACTATGAAATCTATACCGCCACCAAATAAGAAACCTGCCGGTGTAGATATGGCGCTTGTTATATTACCATTTACAAGCCACTGAGCAGAACCACTATAATCTTCTAATCGACAATGATTCCACTGATTAGGAAGAAGAGCTCCAGTAGCCGAACGAAGTTCAGGCGCATTTAGAGACGGCCTATAGACAATTGCACCAGTAGGCTCAGTTTCTATACGCAACGATTGACCACTAAAATGGAAAATATTCAATGTTTGCGAGCTAAACGTTTCTGGGTAAATCCAAAATTCTATAGCAAATCCAGTTCCCGCAGTAATAAAGTTAGTAGTCGTCGTATGTAATGTTTCTGATGATGTGAAATCATTAGTATAGTAAGCATCATTACCAAATTTAAAACCAACTAAAGATTTTGGAATAGGATTAGCAATAGTAACCGAAGCTGAATCGTAGAATGTTCCAGGATTGCTAATATTGATAGAGAAAATGCTACCATTAAAGCCTACCGCGGTGGCTTCTGCATTCGTCACTGGAGCATCTGGAGAGCTCACCACGATATTTGGTACAGACGTGTAATATCCTCCACCTTCATTTATTAAAAATGAATCTATGAGCGTATTAGACAATACTGGTGTAATATCGGCTGGTAAAGTACTAGGATCTGATACTGTAATAGCAGCATTAGTATTATATCCAGCACCATTATTAATAACTTTAAAATTTGTTACTATACCGTTATTAATATCTGCTTTTACAACAGCACTCATTGCTTCATAATCGATCGGATTACCATTTGCATCTAAACCAGGACGAACAGTAACTCGTTCTTCAGGTAACGAATCAGATGCGGTGTCAGTCATCAAACTAGCTTCAACAAACTTAATAACTTTCTTTTCTCTTTCAGGTCCAAAGTACCAACCTTTCAAAGTGAATGAAAGAGTGTAAAGAATTGTAGGACGTTCGGTGTAGTCACCTTCGTATAATTCATCATTAGATACTGAATTAAGAACGACCGGAATATCCAACGGCTCAACATCAGGCAGCATCCTTGCTGTTACAGTCCAATCAGGCGTAAAAAATGGAAGAATTTGTTCTAGAATTTTAACAGCATCTTCAGAATATTTTGTCATAATATACAATGAAAAGTCAATATTATATGGTGTAGGTGAATAGATAAAAGATCTAGAACCACCATTTTCTGGCTTTTCAGGTTTTAACATTTTACGAGTAGTTGCTACTTTACGTGTAGGATCGTAAAACATGTTTGTAATTTCGAACGACATGCGTGGCAAACTAATAGCAGGTTTAGTACTATTCAATAAATCAGGATCTTGTTGCACACGTGATAAAATCTTCTGGAATGGAGCATATGAAAGTGGCACAATCATTGACTGTGTTTCAGATCCATCAGTGGTAGTTCTTTCAATCTTTAATTGATTAAAAAGAGTACCAAATAATGCAACGTATTTTCTCGTTGTTTGATTGTAAAAATAGTTTGCTATTGCCATGTCTTATTAATCCGGAATTGTAATATTTTCGCTAAATGGATCTATTTCTGAGAAGTCAAGAATATCATCTGCTTCTTTTTCAAAGAATACGTTATCAGCAATTGGATCAGTGTTAGCCAATTCTGTTAGTGTATTAACATTAGCCGATGTAGTATCAATGTCTGCAAAGTATCCATCAATTTCAGGTCGACCAGTATCGAAACGCTGACCGGAGTATTCAATTAATTCACAACGCATATCATAAACTTGTAGAGCGCCAGTTTGATAGAAAATACTTTCATGCTCTACATGCTTGATTTCGTAAATCTTTTCATTGAGTGGGAACCAAATTAAATCACCTTCGTAAGGTCTAATTCTACTTTGAGCATCTTTAGTAACGTGTCTTTCGAACGTTCTAATAGCTGTTGTGAATGTAACTTGGTCTCTAATTTGTAAACCAAACTTAGATAGGAAATCGCCCTCGCCTTCGAATCCATCTACATTCTTAACATAAGTTTCAAAGAAGTAAACCTCGTCATACATAGGCATATCATCTTCGTTAAGAATCTTGTCTTCGCCTTGTAATGTTTGAGACCTAGCAATGTAGATTACATCAATACCATATATTTGAATTGACTCAATGACTAGATCGTCAATTAAGTTCTGTTCATATACATTATCATAATTTCGAAAGTACGAGTTTGTTGCCATCGTTTATCACCCAATGAAATTATATGTTAGTGGCTGTAGGCTACTGATTGCTTCTTCTTCCATACGTTCACGATCTTGACGTGCTTCAGCCAAAATCTGTTCGCCACTAAAACTAACACCGCCGATAAGCTGCATGTTATTAAATTTAGTTAGGTTTAGACCCCATTGTTCACGCACAAGAACAGCCGCATAGTTTTGTAACCAGCGATCTTGCCAAACATCAGAGTAAGCATTTGGATCAATTATATCATAAGCTTCAATAACAATATACTCTCCAGCCACTAATTTACTCTTAGTCCCATCAATGTATAATCTGTTAATATGCTTATTGTATCTAATTAAAGGACGACCTACTAACCATTCTTGTAAGAATTCAATATGAGACATTGTCATGTAATAGTTCTGAATGCTATATCCTGTAATATCAGACATATTGTTAAGCACAAATTGGTATTGCACGTTAAACATGCCGGTACCAGTCGACATTGAAGTACTTATATCAAATACCTTTGAGATACCCAACAATTGCTGAGGCAATGTAATATAACCGTTCTCAATATCTTGTTCGGTAAGCTGGTGTTTAATGTAGACTAATTGGCTACCATTATAATGGTAATCACGCCAAAATGAAATAGCCTCATCAACACGATCTTCAATTTGTTCTTCAGACACGTTAATTTGAATTACAGGTGCACCAATTTTTCTAAGGATATAATCTTTAAAATCTTCTCTTGATTGTGGAAGTGCCATGTGATTCTCCTTACGCTAATTGTGCTTTTATGATTACATTAATGTAACCTGTGTTAGGGAAGGTCTCCACTTGGCCATTAGTATAGGTAACTTCAAATTCTGCTTTATGAACACCAACAGTTGCGGTATCGCCCGGTTCCCATTTATAAGCTGCAATACCTCTAATGGCACTAACGACAAAGCCGGCACCATGATCTACAACAACATTGCCGTTTTCATCAACCATATTGAATGCAACAGTTTGCACATTAGCCAATGATTTTGCTTTACCAGCTGAGTCTGTTAAAACGGCTTCGATAGTTGGCGCAGTGTCGTTTTGTTTGATATAAAAACTTGCCGACATGTATTTTCTCCAAATCTTTTTAGTATTATTTATTAAAAGAAAGACTGCTTATCAAGGCTGCAATATTCTTACACCATTAGCGCCAGATTGAACAATTTTCATATCGTTGGATTGAACTAGTATTTCCATACTGTTTGTATAATCATTTGTAAGAGTAACTATGTTTGCACCAGTTTTATTAATTGAAATAGTGGGTGCATTAATACCAGTTGCTTCTACACTAAAGCTTATAGAAATATCAGAAGATTGAATATCTTGTACAACTACAAATGAACCTTTAAAATTAAAATCTAAAGCTTGATCTAATTGTCCTTTAACAATTACTTCACCAGCCGCAGATTGAGTAAATTCTAAATTATTTCTATATTCAGATTCACCAAAAATTTGTACACCAAAATCTGCAGTTGCGCTTCCAGTAAAACCAAAGCTAACATCTGCAGTACCTTCAACAATGGGTAAAGCCGCACCAGCTAGAACAGAAAATGGAATTGTTCCAGATGCTTGACCTTTAACGATTACTTGCCCAGCGGTTACAAGAGAAAGATCAAAATTACCTTGAGCTTCCCCTCCTGTAATAACAGAACCACCACCAAAGAAATCGTAATCTAATGTAGTAGAAAACGTTCCGTTTGCGGACATGGAATATTATCCGTTATTATGCACCACCGGCAGTGATAGTGAATGAAGTAATATTGATTTGCTGACCCAGACCAATGTTGGTATTATCTAGCTGTAGATCGCCACCACCTGCAGTTTCAGAAACAGTACCTTGCATATGGCAAGCGGTGCCTGAATTGTTATGAATACGGAAGTGACCAGCTACACCTGAAGCATCAGCAGAAAGATCTTGCCAAGTACCAGATAGTGTAATAGTACCATTAGAAGGAGCTGCAAACCATTCAGCAGGTAATACCATAGTTGCTAGAACTACACCAGTATTTGCAGATGCGCAGTCATCAGGAACAGGACCAGAAGAAATGGTCAAAATAGGATTAGCGCCAACTGTATCTTCAATAGCTTGAAGTGTGGCGTTTCGAGTGTCGATTGATAATTGGAAAGCCATCGTGTGTCTCCTTGGGATTGATGGGATTTATTTGTAAATATTTATAAAAAACAGTTGACAGCTTTCCAGATGTTGGTATAATAGGGTTATGCCCTTAAAAATAATAGTTAATGTCTTCTTTCAATATCATCCTCAGATAATTCCAATCCCATCCATACTTCAATGACTTTGATTGGTTTATCCCCAACATTAATTGCCTTATGCCATGTTAATTTAGGAATGTCGATACTTTCACCTGTACTATATATCTTAGATGTTCTGTATCCATCAGCAAACTCAAGATCCATTTTAAGCTCACCATCTACGATATGCCAATGTTCAGATCTTTGGAAATGTCTTTGATCAGACAATGATTTACCAACGTCAATTGATAATTCTTTTACTTTCCAATGGCCATTTTTATCCAATTCACGATATTTACCCCAAGCTCTTTCAGTTGTTGGTTTATCCCAATTAGATAGAATCCATGATGAACTATTCTTTTTATTTTCGCCACCAACACCAAAAACAAATTCAACATTATCATAAACCATTTCAGGAATATTATCCTTAGTGCGATCACCACCATTTGCAAAAATGATTTCTGAATTAGGAGGGAAATTTTCTTTTACATGTTTAATAGCATCAATTGCTGAATCATCACTATCGTCAAAACCAAAAGTATATCCTACACATTTAATATTTTCAATAATAGCTTTACGTTCTTCGAAGGGCATGAATGGTCGTCCCTTTTTACGAGTTAACCATTCATTACTATTTATGCCAACACACAAAATGTCTCCGAGCTCACGGGCTGCTTTAAAATATTCGATATGTCCGGAATGAAGAGGATCGAATCCACCTGTTACAATAACTACTTTCATTATATACCTTTCATCATATAGTTCCAAGCAAAGTTGGTTTGTTCTGGTGCTTTAAGCATTCTCTTATTATTTACAAATCCTGGATGCACCCACCAGTCTTCGTAATTATTATGCTCGTCTACTGCAACATCAGGAACGTAAAGAACATAACCAATTTTACTTAACACTTCTCGAGTTTTATCACGGAGATCATTACCCCACCAACAAGCATTATGTTGTATTTGAATAATAGTAAATTCGTAATCGTGGTAAGGAATAGCTTCTATAGCTTTTTCAGTTGCACCTTCGGCATTAATACGGAGGAAATCAACATTATTCTCTAAACAATTTTGCTTAAACAAATAGTGGTAATTAATAGAAGCTGCATCATCTAGAACTATAGTGCTCTTTCTTTTGCGAGAATATTCAGCACACATTCTTTCTGAATTATCAATTGAGATACCTTTCCAATCAAAGTCTTTCTCGAGCAATAATGTATTATTGAATAACTCGGGATGGCCAGAACCAATTTCAATAAAAGTACCTTCTCGTTTACCATTTAAGAAAGATAATACAAACATATCTTGAAAATGACGAGAGTAATTTCTTTCTACTTTTTCAAGTCCTTCGAACGGAAATTTGTAATCTTCTTTCTGGTCCTTTGTATAAGCTAAAGTACTAGGGTAGCCAATTTTATTTAATAGCTTACTAATTTCTTCGTTTACTTTTGGCGAAATCTTTTCTTTATATTTAAGATCGAATAGGATATTCTTAGAATCATCACGACCATCAGTTTTCCATTTAGAATGACCATACAAAAATTTAAGCTCATCTATGCCAGGAAACTCTAGGTCATTGTCTAATTGTACTTCGTCTGGTTTATAATAATCTACACCAATTTTAGAATACATTAATGCATCACGCCATTCACTTCTTTCTATACAATGTTTGGCGAGAAAATAATAACCTTCTGGTCTTTCAGGTAAGATAGTTAGTGCCATTTTAAGCATGCCACTTACGGTATGAGCACGATCACCATTGCGCTCCATTAGTTTAGCGCCAAGAATAATAGACTTATATTGAAGCCATTTTTCTTCAAATGTTTTGCCTTCACAAAAGTCTGCAGCTCGTAAATACCAGCCAAACCCTGCTGCCCCTTGTAACAGTTTATCATATTCACGGGCTAGGGCATACATTTTAAATGGATTAGAATAGTCTAAAACAACGTCATTCAACGCTTTCATATTTGTAAATTTCATTTTATACCTTACCTAGTCAAGAAATCAAAGAACACTTTTTGCGGCATTCTTAATATATATGACGCGTTATCTTGCCATCCGAATGAGATAAGAATATCATTACCATGCATTGCGGCGCCGGTAACAAATTCAATATTGTAATCTTCGCTTCTTACATGATCGTAATATGTACCAAGAAAGTGAAATTCTCGTGAAGCATGAATTAGATTCCAATCATTATCCCATACAACTACTCGGTGCGCATAGTTGCCATCTTTGCGCATAAAAGGATCTTTTAATAGATTGGTTTCATGACAAAAAGCTATACGTTGATTATCATTAATACGTAAAACTTGCGAGCCACCTCTTAAATCTTTACCCATTTCAACAATTTTCTTAGGATCATTTACAACATCAGTAGTAACTCTATTTTCAATGTCATAATGAATAAGCTGTGTTGGGTTAGTCCACTTTACAAAATGGTATGGCATATCTAAAACAGGCATCCAGTTCTTTTCACAGTAACTAGAATCATCACCCGGCGCAGGAATAGGATTACGAGAAATTTCTTTCCATTGACCATCTACAAAATCAATTTCAGCCATTTCCATACTGC
>Ga0209961_1000146_pt1 | contig 25162 bp, 23 predicted proteins | sample SalPonA_B_H2O_MG_FD_185719 | JGI IMG/M metagenome (GOLD analysis project Ga0209961, IMG submission 185719) | Water microbial communities from South San Francisco under conditions of wetland restoration - Salt Pond MetaG R2A_B_H2O_MG (SPAdes)... | ecosystem: Environmental > Aquatic > Non-marine... | reverse complement strand
ATGCTCATGCTCATGCTCATGCTCATGCTCATGCTCATCAGCATGTTGCGCGTGCTCCTCTGCGGACTCCTGCCAACTAATTGCGGAGACTTGAGCGGCTGCAATTACGCGCTGCAGGTATGGCTCAGTATCAGCACCCACCCAGATTATAAGGTTGGCACTGTCTAAGCGGCGACGATCAGAGGGACGCAACGAAAAATCATGCGGCGAGGCACCTTCGGGCAGTAAGGTATCAACCTCAGCGACTCCATCTAGCAGCTCAGCAGCAATCAGTGAGACAGGCTTAATGCTTGCAATCACCGTCTCAGCACGGACGGCGGGTGCGAAAACAAAAAGAGCGGTAATAAGAAAACCGCGAATAAATGTACGCATTACTGAATCAATCCTTAGGTAAAGCTACCCTCAAAAAATGCATTGTTATAATATAACAATTACTCTGGAGGGGATTATGCTTGAAGCCAACAATGCGTTCAATAGTACGCACAACCATCAGCACTGCGTCAGTGATGCACTGAAGAGCGCAAAGAGCCTGTGTAAATCACAGGGGCAGCGGCTGACACCCATACGCGAGCTTGTTCTCAGACTCGTTTGGCAAAGTCACCAACCTCTGGGTGCCTACGAACTTTTGCCACAACTTGCTGAGGCAGGCTTCAACTCCGCACCACCAACGGTCTACCGTGCCCTCGACTTCCTACAGGAGCTCGGGCTGATTCATCGCATCGCTTCAATGAACGCTTTTATTGGGTGCACTCAGCCGGACCATCCCCACCCCAGCGCTTTTATGATCTGTCGTAGTTGCCGTACCGCAGCAGAGCTAGACACTTCGGAGTTGCAGTCGATGTTCCAAGTCAGTGCCAGTAAGCAGGGTTTTCTGATAGAACAGCAGACGGTTGAACTCTTGGGCGTTTGCGCGAGCTGCCAGGATGCGAACCAATGACACATCGCGATTTAGCTCGATTAGAGAACGTCTCGCTTAAAGTTGGAAATAAACAGATTCTCAGTTCAATAAGCCTGCCGCTACATGACGACTGTATAACCACGCTTATTGGGCCTAATGGCGCAGGGAAGTCGACGCTAGTTAAGATACTTCTTGGGCTGGTGAAGCCGACCAGTGGCACTATTTGGAGAGAGCCCGGCCTACGCATTGGCTACATGCCGCAGAAGATTCAGATTGATCGGACCCTGCCGCTGAATGTGAAACACTTCCTGCAGACACCACATGGTTATCCTCTGCATGAGATAGAGGCGGCATTGAAGGATGTGGGTGCCTCGCACCTGTTGAACTACTCTATCCATGATCTATCGGGTGGAGAGATGCAGCGTGCCCTGCTTGCCAGAGCACTGCTGCGCCAGCCAGATCTATTAGTACTGGATGAGCCTGTACAAGGGGTCGATGTCAACGGGCAGACAGAGCTTTATCGCCTCATTACCGAGATTCGCAAACGCCGGCGCTGCGGCGTACTGATGATATCGCACGACCTCCACTTGGTTATGGCATCAACCGACCATGTAATCTGCCTCAACACTCATGTCTGCTGTTCAGGCCACCCCGAGGCGGTAAGCGCGGACCCAGCCTATATAGAGCTGTTTGGTGCATCGCACGCAGCTACGCTGGCACTCTATAACCATCACCATAACCACAGTCACAATCTACATGGTGATGTAGTGGCCGGTGAATGTTGCGATGGAGATCATCACCATGGCTGATTTTCTGCTATATGCGCTAATCGCCGGTGTCGCGGTCGCCTTGGTATCGGGTCCACTCGGTGCATTCGTTGTTTGGCGCCGCATGGCGTACTTTGGTGACACCTTGGCGCACTCAGCGCTTCTCGGTATTTCGCTGGGTGTGCTGTTTGATATCAATCTGAACTTGGCTGTCGTGCTCTGCTGTGTCGCTCTGGCAGTGGGCTTGGTCGCCATGCAGCGCCAACACTGGGTACCGACGGATACGCTACTTGGCATCATGGCGCATAGTTCACTCTCGCTGGGCCTGGTCGCTGTATCCCTGCTGGATAACGTCCGCGTTGACCTTCAAGCCTATCTATTCGGTGATCTACTGGCGATAACACCCGAGGATCTAAAGTGGATTCTATTGGGAGCTTTGGCGGTATTGGCGATGATCTACTGGCTTTGGCAGCCACTACTAGCTATCACTATTAACGAGGAGCTAGCGCAGGTTGAGGGTATCGCAGTTGCGCGCTACCGCTTGGCACTGATGCTATTGATCGCCATGGTGATCGCAGGTGCAATGAAGCTAGTCGGCGTGCTACTGATCACATCGCTGATGATCATGCCTGCTGCCGCGGCACGTAGACTGGCGAACACGCCAGAACAGATGGCAATTTTCGCAAGCTTATTAGGCGCCCTAGCTGTCGCTGGCGGTATTGGGCTCTCTTGGTTTATCGATACCCCAGCAGGCCCATCCGTGGTGGTTACGGCCTTAGCTATATTCCTGCTGATATTTCTTACCCCTAGGGCGCGCCAATGATCAGTTGGCCTAGCTGGCAGATGCACCAACGGGTCTGGGCGCTAGCCTGGCCAATGATGCTCTCCAATATTACCGTGCCTCTGGTGGGACTGGTCGATAGTGCAGTTGTTGGGCACCTCGACGATCCACGCCACCTCGGTGCTGTGGCAGTAGGTGCGACGCTCTTTACCAGTATCTACTGGGCATTTGGTTTCTTGCGCATGGGCACCACAGGCTTCGTAGCTCAGGCAGTTGGGCGCAATGACGATCAGGCAAACCGTACTCTTCTGCTCCAGGGTGGAATCTTCGCTACAACGCTTGCACTGCTAATGCTGATTCTGCAGTGGCCACTGCTGACCCTCGGGCTCAATCTGATGGGGCCAGAGGCCGATGTCTCCAGCGCTGCGAATGATTACGCCTTTACTCGTATCTACGGTGCCCCTGCGGCGCTAATCAACTATGTCATCATCGGCTGGTTTGTTGGCAATCAAAATACCCGCGTACCACTCTATCTACTAACACTGGTCAACCTAGTTAACCTTGTTCTTGACCTGGTTTTTGTCTGGGGTTTCGGCTGGGGTGCACAAGGGGTGGCTGCGGCAACAGTAATAGCCGAGTACACCGGACTCATAGCCGGCATTCTATTTGTGCTGCGACAGTTGAAAGATGTTGGGGGCGAGGTCAACTCCCAAGCTCTCACACAACTTCAGGCTTACACCAAGCTGGTAAAGGTTAATCGCTACCTCTTTATTCGTACTGCGCTGCTGCTCTTTATGTTCGCGTTCTTCACGGCCCAAGGCGCGCGACTAGGAACTGAGGTGCTCTCAGCTAACGCTCTACTACTCAATTTCCTGATGCTTATCTCGCACGCTCTGGACGGCTTCGCCCACGCTAGTGAGGCGGGTTGCGGGCGCTACGCCGGCGCGCGCGACTCGCGTGGCTTCTACGCTGCCGTGTTTAGTGCCGCTCTATGGTCGGTTATCTTTGCCGTCGCATTAATGCTGATATTTGTACTCTTCGGGGAGCTGATACTGAGTTTAATGACTGATATCGAGTCCGTTTACAACCTCGCAGTCTCCTACCTTCCTTGGGTCTGGTTGCTACCGGTAATAGCCGTCGGAAGCTATCTGCTCGACGGTGTGCTTATAGGCACAACCCAGACACGAGCGATGCAGCAGATCATGCTGATCACCGTGCTATTCGTTTTTCTTCCGCTCTGGTGGCTGACACAAGCCATGGGTAATACTGGGCTCTGGCTCTCATTTACCCTCGCTTTTGTGGCTAGAGGATTGGTTGGCCTCTACTACTACATAAAGTTTACCCGCGAGGATCGCTGGTTCAGTCAGAGCTAACCCGTGGAAGCTTAGTCGCTTGGCACACAGCGATCAGCGCTAATATGCCCAGAAGCAGTAACGTCAGCTCAATCCCTATACCTTGGGAAGGCAGACCAACGCGGATATGAGCAGCGAGCGCACCCGAATAAATTGCTGTAGCTGCATATCGCTAAAGTGAGACACGCGGCCTACTCCAGATGGCCCGTTTGGCGGGCTAAGAGGATTGAAGCCTCGTATTCAGGACAACTTTGAATGTGGTCATTAACGTATCCACAGGCCTGCAGATAGGCGTAGACAATAGTGGAACCGAAGAAACGCATGCCGCGTTTTTTTAGATCTTTAGCGATGCGCTTTGAAAGCTCCGTCTCCGCCGGTATTTCGGACATAGAGCGCCAGGCGTTAAGCTGCACCTGCCCCTGCATAACGCTGAATAGATAGGCGGAAAAGCTGCCATATTCGGCGCTGATTTGCAGAAATACTGCAGCATTACCGATTGAGGCCTCTATCTTGGCGCGATTACGAATAACACCGGGGTCTGCCAGCATCGCCGCAATTTCGGATTCACCAAAGAGTGCCACTTTTTCTGGATGAAAGTTGAGGTAGTGGCGACGATACCCTTCGCGTTTATTCAGTACCGTACGCCAGCTTAGCCCCGCTTGCGCAGACTCCAGCACAACGAATTCAAACAGCGTACGATCATCCAGCTTTAGTTTGCCCCACTCCTCATCATGGTAGCGGTGCTCAATATCAGAATTGCGCGCCCAACCACAGATGAGAGAGGGTTCAGACATGTTAGTGATCCTTCTTCTGTAACTTGGGGTTCACAAAGAACTTGATAGGCTGAGCCTCGGGCTCGGTAGCCGGAGTATTCTTCAACGGGTCTACCCCATCCTTCGAAACACGCGTCTCCAACTCCTTCGGCTCTGGGCGGCCGTCTAAGCGCATTGAGTCCTCGAAACCACAATCCACACACTCGCGGTACTCGCGTTCTTCGTCACGGTACATACGTGTAGTGTCCATCTGCGCGCAGCGTGGGCAGACTGCCCCAGCCATAAATCGCTTAACTATCGTCATTAGGCGGCTATCCCCGAGTGACGCAGTAGCGCATCCACTTCCGGCTCACGCCCACGGAAGGCGACGAAGAGTTCCATCGGCTCCTTCGAGCCACCTTTTTCGAGAATTTCAGTACGGAATGAGGCGCCGGTCTGGGCGTTGAAGATACCCTCCTCCTCAAATCGCGAGAAAGCATCAGCCGACAGCACTTCGGCCCATTTGTAGGAGTAGTATCCGGCTGCGTAGCCACCGGCAAAGATATGACTAAAGCTGTGCTGGAAACGGTTAAATGCCGGTGGGTTAAATACAGCCACCTGCGAGCGAACCTGATCTAACACTGCTTGCACAGAGGTTTCACCTGGCTGGTAGTCGCGATGCAGAATAAAGTCGAACAGTGAAAATTCTAGCTGGCGCACCATCATCATGCCGGACTGGAAGTGTTTCGCCTCAAGTAGGCGCTCCAGCATCTGCTGCGGCAAAGCTTCACCTGTCTCATAGTGACCAGAGATCAGCGCCAGCGCTTCAGGTTCCCAGCACCAGTTCTCCATAAACTGACTCGGCAGCTCCACCGCATCCCAAGCGACTCCGTTGATACCACTAATATCTGCATGTTCCATCTGCGTCAGCATATGGTGCAGACCGTGACCAAACTCGTGGAAGAGTGTTGTCACCTCATCATGGGTTAACAGGGCGGGTTCACCTTCGATTGGTGGAGTAAAGTTACACACCAAGTAAGCAACCGGCAGCTGCAGACTGGTGTCGATGCGACGACGCACGCGGCAGTCGTCCATCCAAGCACCACCGCGTTTAGCTGAACGAGCAAAGGGGTCGAGGTAGCAGTGTGCTAGAACCTCACCCTCGCGGCTGAGCTCAAAAAGACGCACATCGCTGTGGTAAGTATCAAACTCCTCAAGCTCACGCACTTTCACGCTGAAGAGGCGTTCTGTGACGGCAAACAACCCCTCAAGCACACGCGGCAGCGGGAAGTAGGGTCGCAGCTCTTGTTGAGAGATATTGAAACGCGCCTGTTTTAGCTTCTCGCCATAGTAGGTCATGTCCCAAGCTTCGAGGGTTTCAATTCCGCCCTCCTCACGTGCAAACTGGCGTAACTCCTCTAACTCTTTCGCTGCCTGTGGTCGGCTACGCTCAGCCAAGTCTTCGAGGAATTGCACTACTTGGTCAGTTGATTGTGCCATCTTGGTCGCTAGCGAGTATTCAGCGTAGTTGTCGAAACCCAGCAGTTGCGCGAGCTCAAGACGTGCGGTGAGGATCCTCTGCATCAACTCTGAGTTATCCCACTCACCTGCTTTAGGTCCTTGATCTGATGCACGCGTCGCATAGGCTGTGTAGAACTCCTCGCGTAGTTCGCGATTCTCGGAGTGCAGCATAATGCCGTAGTAGACAGGGAAATCGAGCGTTAGCACCCAACCCTCTAACTCGCGTTCAGCCGCGGCACTCTTCGCTGCAACTTTAACGTGATCAGGCAGACCCACTAGTTGCGTTTCATCAGTAACCTGCTTGAACCAACCTTGAGTTGCATCAAGCACATTTTCAGAAAACTTGGTGGTCAACTCTGAAAGTTCAAGCTGAAGTTCGGCATAGCGCTTCTGCTTCTCCCCCTCTAAACCGATACCCGAGAGGCGGAAATCGCGCAGGGAGTTTGTGATCACTTTCTTCTGTGCCGTCGAAAGCGCGTCAAAAGCTGAAGTTTGTGAGAACGCCTCAAACGCCTTAAATAGCTTCTCGTTCTGCCCAAGCTCAGTGAAGTACTCAGAGAGCTTAGGCAGACAGGCATTGTAGGCTTCACGCATTGCATCGGTGTTCTGCACCGCGTTCAGGTGAGAGACGGGCGACCACGCCTGAGCCAGCTCATCATTCAACTGCTCAATTTCACCCACCAGGCTCTGCCAATCGGTCATGGGTTGCTCCACCAATTCGGCGATGCGAGCACGGTTGCGCGCCAGCAACTCATCAACAGCAGGGACAACATGTTCAGGCTTTATAGCGCTGAACTGAGGCAGTGAAGCGGGTGTTAGCAGTGGGTTACTCATCAAGAACTCCGCAAATCTAGGAATTGAATAGCTTTACTATAGAATGGGGGGCACAGATCACATATTCAACCGGGGAGAAAAATGAAAATACGCGGCTTTAAAGGCATGACTCCAAAACTTGGCGAGCGCGTTTTTATTGACCCCAGCTCGGTTGTTCTAGGCGATGTTGAGCTCGGTGATGACTCCTCAGTCTGGCCTCTGACCGTGATTCGCGGCGATATGAACTACATACGTATCGGCAAGCGCACCAATGTTCAGGACGGCTCCGTGCTCCACATTACCCACGCCAGCAGCTATAACCCCGATGGCTACGCGTTAATTATCGGCGATGAGGTCACCATCGGGCATCGTGTCATGCTGCACGGTTGCACTATCGGTAATAGAGTCCTGATTGGCATGTCGACCACTATCATGGATGGCGCCGTCGTTGAGGATGATGTGGTGATTGGTGCAGGTTCTCTGGTACCACCCGGTAAACGCCTTGAAAGCGGTAAACTCTACATGGGCAGCCCAGCAAAGGCTGTGCGCGATCTGACTGAATCGGAGCTAAGCTATTTCAGCTACTCTGCCGCCAACTACTCAAAGCTCAAGGATGAACATCTCCAAGAGCCTTGGGCAGATCTGAACTGATATTGATCAGGCTTTGGCTTTGGCGATCTCACGCAGGCGTTTGACCACCTCTGCACCCACCGAGCGTTGAGTAAAGTTTCCGTCAGCCTTGGTACGACCTGCACTCTTACCTGTGAGTATCTCCAGACACTGATCGACAGTGGCTACCGAATAGATAGCAAACAGTCCCTCTTTCACAGCATCAACCACAGACTGCTTGAGCATAAGGTGGCGCACGTTCGCTTGGGGAATAATCACACCCTGGCGACCGGTCAAACCGCGCCGTTCACAGAGCCGGAAGAAACCTTCGATCTTCTCGTTAACGCCACCTATTGCCTGAACTTCACCATACTGATTTATTGAACCGGTCATAGCGAAACTCTGCTTGATAGGGATATCAGTTAATGCAGAGATAAGTGTACAGATCTCCGCCATTGAAGCGCTGTCACCATCGATGTAACCGTAGCTCTGCTCCATGGCAATACTGGCTGAGAGTGTCATTGGAAAATCTTTGGCGTAGCGATGGCCGAGATACCCTGAGAGAATCAAAACACCTTTGGAGTGAATAGGCTGACCCAAGGTCACTTCACGTTCGATATCAATGATCCCTCGGGTACCCGGATGCACGGTAGCCGTAATGCGGGCGGGCGTACCAAAACTTACATCGCCGACCTGCAGCACAGTAAGGCCATTAGATTTCCCCACTGCCTCACCATCAGTATCAATTAAGACGGTCTCGTTAACGATGCCGTCCTGAATCTTCTGAGCTAAGCGGCCTGTGCGACGCTCCTTCGCCTCAAGAGCCTCCTCTACATGCTCGGAAGATATCAGCTTGGCACCATCTACTTTACGGCGGTAGTCGGCCTCACAGAGGAGATCCTTAAGCTCGCCAATATGGGTGGAGAGCATCTCCTGGTCACCTGCCAAGCGCGAGCTGTGCTCTACCAGTCTAGCGACCCCGCCGCGTGTGAGGGGAGCTAAACGCTCCTCCGTTGCGAGCGTCTTCATGAGCCGAGCGTAATGACGGATAGTCTGCGGCGAGCGCTGCACATCCTCTTCGAAATCCACCACCACTCTGAACATCTTCTCAAAGTCGTGGTCTAGATCCTGCAGGAGATAGAAAGTGTCGCGATTACCTATTAGAACAATCTTCACCTGCAGAGGGACGGCCTCTGGGTCTAAGGTGATAGTACTAATGCCGGTATACTCGCTAGCGGGATTTTCGATGCGAATCTCATGCGCTTTTAGGGCGCGCTTGAGGGCACCGTAAACGAAAGGCTGCTCAAACAGCTTCTCCGCCTCAATTACGAGGAAGCCACCGTTAGCACGATGCAGTGCACCGGCGCGGATAAGGCGATAGTTAGTAACCATGGCGCCCATTTCGGAGTTGTATTCGATACGGCCGAAGAGGTTCTCATAGTTGGGGTGCGCCTCATAGATCACCGGGGCGCCTTTGGTCTTCTCGTTGTCGACCAACAGGTTCACGCCATAGTTCTCATCCATAAAGCTGCGGCGCGCCGCTTCAGATTTGTTCTCGAAAATCCCCTCTGCCATCAGTTCGCCGGCGTTGCGTACCAGATCGCGCTCCACCTCTTCGAGATAACGCCCTACGCCAGAGTGACTTGAGAAGCGGTCGCTCACCTCTGCGAACAGTGGTTGCAGTGCGGCGCGAGCTGTGTCGCGATCCAGATATCGCAGCGCCTCTGCAGCCTCACGACGCCATTTAGGGAGCTCCGTCAGCTCCTCGTTTAGCAACTCTTCCAACTCAGCGATGTGTTTAGAGAAGGCATCTCGGATCTCTTCGGGCAGCGCAGAGAAAACCGCCTCATCTATGGCCTGCCCTTCAGCAACTGGGGTAAACCCGATAGTTCCGGCATCCCGGTAGACTGCAATGGAGTACTCACGCCCTTGCCGCTCCACCGCCTCAACGGCATTGTCATAGCGACGGTTAAAGTCTCGTTCGATCTGCGACTTTTTGCGCTGATAGGCGGGGCTCTCAAATGCCGCGGGCAACTCGGTCAGCACCCGATCCATCAGTTTGCCAATTTCTCGGCGCAGCTGAGTCGCTTTACCTGCAGGCAGCTTCAGCGCCAGAGGGTGACGCGAATCGCTAATGTTGTTGAGGTAACACCAGTCCTGAGGTTTGCGCTGCTTCTTGGCAACATTACGCAGGCTCTCCATGGCGAAGGAGAACCGTCCGGTGTGAGGTGTACCCATTACAAAGAGGTTGTAGCCGGGGCGTTCCATGCCGACACCGAACTCCATTGCGTCCAGCGCTCGCTCTTGGCCAAAAAATCCGGCGAACGGCTCGAGAGTTTCAGTGGTTTTAAACGGGAGGTATTCGGTTTCGCAGACGCGATAGAGTTGATCGATGCTCAGGGGGGCGTGCTTTTCCATGCGCGGTTCCAGTCAGCAGGCGTTGTACCCTAAGACTGATATCCGCGCAGGGTTAAGTCAAATTAATTCCCCGAAATTTCTGCTCGAAGTGTAGCTAACAGATCTGCGGTTTGCGGCCGGACACCGCGCCATATAAAGAAGGCGTCCGCGGCCTGCTCTACCAGCATACCCAAGCCATCAACCGCCTGCGCGCCACGCTCCGACGCCCAGTGGCAGAAAGGCGTCTGCTTAGCGCTATACATCATATCGTAGGCTAGAGTGTGGCTCGATACACAGCCATCTGGAATAGGTGGCAAGTCTCCGGCAAGGCTAGCTGCGGTACCGTTAATGACAATGTCATAAGCAGGTTCAGGCACATCTTCAAAACGACTAACCGAGATCCGCTCATCAGCGAACAGATCTTTCAGAGCCTCTGCTTTCGACACTGTACGGTTAGCTAGTACCAACTTACCGACACCTTCATCAAGTAGAGGCTTAATGACACCGCGCACGGCACCGCCGGCACCGAGGAGTAGAATACGTGCACCACTAAGCTTGCGTCCTAAGTTTTGCTTTAGGTCCGCAACCAAGCCCGAGCCATCGGTATTGTCGCCGCAAATCTCTCCTGCTTCGTTCATGAACAGGGTATTTACAGCACCAGCAAGCTCAGCCGCTTGGGAACGATTCTGAGCCAACGCCCAGGCCCTCTCCTTGTGAGGCACGGTAACATTTGAGCCTTTAATCTCGCCAGAGGTGAGCAACTGCTGCATTGTTGGCGTGAACTCATCCGCCTCGAGCTGCAACGCGCGGTAGTGCAGATCCTGCTGACACTGCTGCGCAAACTCCGTGTGAATGCGCGGTGAGAGACTGTGACCAACGGGGTTGCCCGTAACCTGGTATAAATCTGTCATCCAGCTTCTCCCAGCCAGTCGCGTGACTGCAGGAAGTACTCAGTAAGCTGCGCCTCAGGCGTGCCAGGCTCTGGAGCCCAGTTGTAATCCCAGCGCACCTCTGGTGGCAGTGACATCAATATTGACTCAGTGCGCCCGCCGGTCTGCAGCCCAAACAGTGTGCCGCGGTCGAACACCAGATTGAATTCTACATAACGTCCGCGACGGTGCAGCTGGAAATCGCGCTCTTTCTCACCGTACGCATCGTTTTTACGACGCTGTACGATGGGCAGGTAAGCATCAATATAGGCATCGCCAATAGCGCGCATCAGCGCAAAACTCTGCTCGAAGCCCAGTTCATTAAGGTCATCGAAGAAGAGACCGCCTATACCTCGGGGCTCGCCACGATGCTTCAGGAAAAAGTAGTCGTCGCACCACTTCTTATAGCGCGGGTAGACATCCTCACCAAAGGGGTCGCAAGCCGCTTTAGCGACCTGGTGCCAGTGGATGCAGTCCTCTTCGTTACCGTAATAAGGTGTCAGGTCAAAACCACCACCAAACCACCAAACCGGCTCCTCACCTGGCTTCTCAGCAATAAAGAAGCGCACGTTTGCGTGTGAAGTGGGGATTTTCGGGTTCTGCGGGTGCATAACCAAGGAGACGCCCATCGCTTCGAAGTCGCGTCCTTTCAGTTCCGGACGGTGCGCAGTAGCTGATGCGGGCATCTGATTGCCGTGGACATGAGAGAAGTTTACCCCGCCTTTTTCGAATATGGCGCCATTTTTAATCACTCGGCTACGACCACCGCCACCTTCCGGGCGATCCCAAGAGTCTTCAGCGAAGTCTGCACCACCATCTTCGACCGCTAAGGCTTGGCAGATACGATCCTGTAGGTCGAGCAGGTAGGCTTTTACCTCGGTTACACTGGGTTTACTCATTAAATCCTCTCAGAATATCCTTAGCTTCGTAGCGTATTTTGCGTAATGGCGTCTCTAATAACCGATGGAGAGGTGCGTCCACCTAAGTCACCTGCCAATACAAAATCCAACCTTGAACCGAAGTATGCATTCACTTTAGTTTTTGTTAGTGCTGGCTCACATGCAGCCGGGTTCGCAGAAGTTGATACAAGCAACCCACCAAAACGTTCACACAGAGCGACCACAAGTGGGTGATCACTAACACGCACCGCTACTGAGCTATGTTTGCCCTTTATCCACTCGGGTATCCGGTTACCCTTATCGGGTATGAGCCAGGTGTTAGGTCCAGGCCAAGAGTTCTCAACTCTACTACGTTGCTCGGCGGTTAAATTTGAGAGCAAATGTTCGACCTGACTAACATTGGCTGCAACCAGAATTAACCCCTTTTCTACCGGTCTCTTCTTTAACTCTAAAAGCCGAGTTACCGCAGCTTCATTAAAAGGGTCACAACCGAGACCCCAAACGGCCTCCGTTGGGTAAGCAATCACAGCACCCTGCTGTATATAGTCTACTGCACGTCTAATTTGCCAAGTATTCACCATAAGTTACACCGCAAATCCTTCAATTGTTCCTGAAATAGCGCCCAGAGCAACGAACTATCACGCCTCCCAGCTCCAACTGAGCGAGTTCAATCTGTAGTTGGCGCACCGACAGACCTGATACGTCAACCAACTCCTCCAGGGTCATATCGCTAGCGCTTAGAAAACGCAGCAGCGGTGAGTCACCGAGCCCCGGCGCGAGATCAGGTTGCACTTTCACAGGGCAAAGCTCGCGCAACTCACTATGAAGGGCGCTAAGTATATCCTCTGGACTCTCAACAAGCACCGCTCCCTGCTTAATCAATTGGTGACAGCCGCGCGCTTCGGGGTTACTCAGCGCACCCGGAATCGCAAATACCTCCCGACCCTGACTAGCGGCGAGATTGGCTGTAACTAGGGAACCGCTTTTAAGACCTGCCTCGACCACAAGTGTACCAAGGGTCAACCCCGATATCAGACGATTGCGTTCGGGAAAGCGCCAGGGTTCCAATTTGCAGCCCGGCGGGTTCTCAGTAATAAGGGCGCCACCCTCCTCTAGAATTTGCTCAGCGAGTTGCTGATTCGCGCGCGGGTAAACAGGACCAGGCCCATTCGCAAGCACCGCGAGGGTAGGACTGCCCCCCTCTAAAGCACCTTGGTGTGCTGCTGTATCTATCCCCTTTGCCAGCCCACTGACTATGCCAATTCCCCAATCTGAAAGGTGCTTTGCACAGCGATGTGCCACTTTTGCACCCAGCGGACTCGCTTTGCGACTTCCGACAATCGCGAGTTGTGGTCCACTCAGTGCTGTTGACCTCCCTTTGACGAATAACACCAATGGTGGGTCTGGAATATCCAACAAACGCTCAGGGAATTCGGACATATCTGAGGTCAGAATGCTCCACCCTAAGAGTGCACAACGCTCATGCAGTGCCTGTGCGCGCTCGTACAACTCACATTGAGTAGGCAGCTCGATACCGCGCTTATCAAAGTGGTTCTGCAGCTGAGCGAGAGTTTCAACGTCGTTAAATAGACCTGTAACTGAACCTGATCGTTCCAATAACTTATGTTGTTGGCGACGAGAGATAGGTAGCTGCGTAAGTTGCAGCCAAGAGAGGAGTTCAGACATAGGCCATCCTTGGAGTCCAAGCGTCCCATCCGTGAGACGCTAGCGGTTTAGCTTTGACGTATTATCAGGGTAGACGCAACTCGTCCCCTACTGTCATTACATCGGTAGCGCGCATCACCAGCGCATAGCTGACTTTATCGAAAGCTTTAAAGATCATAAGCTCGCCCGCACGCTCAGACGGCAGACGCACTGTTTCACCGTTAATCGGATCACGCACATCCTCCCCTTTGCTGTAGACAGCGTAAACATGCCCCGCTTCCAAACCTTCACGCATACCCGCATTGATTGTCACAGCATCAAACTGACCGATATTCGCAACACCCCCAATAACACTGAGGATCACGGCATCTTCAAGATCAGGTCCCGGACGCGGTGTAAAGATTGACTCAATCGCCTCTTCCGAGCGCGGCAGTACACGATCGCGCAGACGTACCTCCTCAACAGAGTCGGTAAGATCAAGCGTGAGGACATCGGCGTCACGTGCAGCCACCAAGGTATCAGCAACCTTGAATAACTCGTAACCGAGCAGCTCGTTGTCGAAGGGGTCACGATACTCTTTGGCAGGGCGGTAGATGCTCTGCTGACGCAGATCACTCACCAACTCACCACGGGCATAAACTCGATCGCCCGCACCTGCAATGATGCGCTGGTTCTGACCACCGAGGACGTATGGAGCGCGCTCTAGTAGATCTTCATCAACAACGCGGTTGTCATTGAGGAAGGCTGCGATGTCGCGCAGAGAGATGGTTGGAATCGCATCTTCAAGCGGCGTTACTTTGGCCTGTGGACCAGTGTCGCGCTTAAGCCCAAGACAGGGCTTTCCGTCGCACCAGTAGAGGTAGATGATGTCGCCTGGATAGATAAGATGCGGGTTATAGATCTGGTTATTCATATCCCAGACCTCTGGCCAGAGCCAAGGGCTCTGCAGGAACCGAGCCGAAATATCCCAAAGTGTATCGCCTTTAACAACGACATACTCTTTAGGGTGGTCGTCACGCAACTGAATAACATCGCCTTCGGTCTTCATGTGACTGCCAGCGTAAGCGGGCGCGCCAAAACAGAGCACAACTGCCAACAGAGAGCTAAGCAGGTATCGCATAGTAAGTCCTTTCTTTCCGGGCGCGTATATCGACCCCAGCCTCATGCTAGGCGTACACACATTGCAATGCTTTATGAGTATAATAGTCCAAATTTTCAGATTGTATGTGCAACCGATAAAGGTTGTTGCAGAAAGAGACGAGTAATTATGGCACTACTAAAAATCTTGGAATTTCCCGACCCACGCCTGCGTACCATCGCCGAGCCGGTTGAGACAGTAGACGACGAGATTAAAACGCTGATCGACGACATGTTCGAGACGATGTACGACGCACCGGGTATTGGTTTGGCTGCTACACAGGTCAACGTCCACAAACGCATTGTCGTTATCGATATCTCAGAAGACAAATCTGAGCCGCTAGTTCTCATCAACCCCGAGTTCGAGGTTTTGACTGAAGAGCACGAGCAGATGCAAGAGGGTTGCCTCTCAGTACCGGGATTCTACGAGAACGTTGATCGCCCCAACCGCATTCGCCTAAAGGCACTGAACCGTGATGGCGAACCCTATGAACTGGTCGCTGAGGAGCTACTAGCGGTCTGTATTCAGCACGAGCTAGACCACCTCAACGGCAAACTCTTCGTGGATCATATCTCGCGTCTAAAACGCGATCGTATCCGCACTAAACTAGAGAAAAAACATAAGCTTGAGGCAGCTCAAGCTTAAGCTAGATAGCCCTATAAACAGGTTTGCCATGCAAGCCTGTTTTTGTTTCTGGAGCCCTCTTCGATGTCCAAACCCCGCATCATATTCGCCGGCACACCTGAGTTCGCTGCTGCGCATCTGGCAGCACTTTTAGCGGCCGAAATTCCGGTATCTGCTGTCTACACACAACCTGACAGACCGGCGGGGCGCGGACGAAAACTGCAGCCCAGCCCGGTTAAGCAGTTGGCTCTCGAACACAATATTCCCGTTTACCAGCCAACTAGCCTACGTGATGAGACCGCTCAGACTGAGCTTCAAAGCCTAAGTGCAGATCTTATGATTGTTGTCGCTTACGGGCTGATTCTGCCGCAAAAGGTGCTGGATATGCCGCGCCTTGGGTGCGTTAACGTGCACGCCTCAATACTACCGCGCTGGCGCGGTGCAGCCCCCATACACCGGGCACTATTGGCTGGTGATGCGCAGACGGGTGTTACTCTAATGCAGATGGAGGCCGGGCTCGATACCGGCCCCATGCTAGCGAAAGTAACCACTGCAATCAGTCCAACCGAGACAAGTGGCGAGCTGCACGACCGACTAGCTGAGATCGGTAGCGCCATGCTGGTACAGCAGTTACCTGCGCTTCTCAAAGGCGAGCTCGTGCCTGAGATTCAAGATGGGAGTTTGGCTAACTACGCTGATAAGCTCGAGAAGCAGGAGGGTGCTATTGATTGGACGCTGAGCGCCGAAGAGATTGCGCGACAAGTACGCGGCCTCAATCCTTGGCCGGTTGCTTACACCAGGCTTGATGACAATACGGTACGAGTCTGGATGGCTGAAGCCGCAGAAAATGATAACAGCGCCAAGCCAGGAACTATTATTAGTACTTCAAAACAAGGTTTTGAGGTCGCCTGCGGGACGGGCAGCCTGTGGATAAAAACGGTTCAATTACCGGGTAAAAAAGCCACTGAAGCAGCCTCCCTGCTAAACTCAAACACACACCCATTCCAGACAGGCACCCGCTTTGAGTGAGTCTCTAAACCTACGTGCGAGGGTTGCACGCGCATTACTCCCCCTGCTGCAGCAGCAAGGTTCACTTTCGAGTGTGTTGCCCAACGCGCTGAGTCGAGCACCGGAGCGGGACCGCCCCCTAATGCAGCAGATCTGTTACGGCACAATGCGCTTCTGGTTTCGCTATGAAGCACTCGCAAGTCTGATGTTACGCAAGCCGTTCCACCCAGAAGAGCAGGACGTGCAGATTCTGCTCAACTCCGCCCTCTACCAACTGGATCAACTACAGGCTCCCGATCATGCAGTCATTAACGAAACCGTAGAGGCGTGTAAACAGATCGGTAAGCCCTGGGCAGGTAAACTCATTAACGCCATTCTGCGCCGCTTTCAGCGCGAAAAGAGCGAACTACTGCAGCAAGCACAATCACTTGAAGGTTACCGTTTCAACCACCCTGAGTGGATACTAGCCAAGCTCAAACATAACTGGCCGGAGTGTTGGCAGCAGATACTCGAAGCCAATGACCTGCCCCCTCCCATGTGCTTGAGGGTCAACTTGCAACGAGTGGATCGTGACGGCTACCTCAGACTTTTAGCCGCAGCCGGCATTGAGGCAGTAGCGGGCCAACACTCCGCTGCAGCCATCTACCTGAAGCAACCCATGGCTGTGGATAAGTTGCCTCAATTCAGCGCTGGTTGGGTCTCGGTGCAGGATGAAGCCGCGCAGTTGGCCGCTGAACTTATGAGCCCCGCGGCAGGAATGCGCCTACTTGACGCCTGTGCCGCTCCCGGCGGAAAGCTCTGCCATCTACTCGAGCACCAGCCACAAATCGACATTGAGGCGCTAGAACTCGAGCCTCGCCGTGCCGTGCGCATCCAGGAAAATCTGCAACGCTTAGGCCTCAACGCGCCCGTTAAAATTGGCGATGCCAGTGACCAAGAGTGGTGGAACAAGAGACCTTACGATCAGATACTCGTCGATGCTCCATGCAGCGCTACCGGAGTTATTCGCCGCAACCCCGACATCAAGCTACTACGCCGCAACGAGGATATACTCACGCTAGCAGCCCAGCAGTTGGCGATTTTAGGCAATCTATGGGGTATGCTTAAGCCCGGTGGCACACTGGTCTATGCCACCTGCTCGATTTTCCCCCAAGAGAACGAGCGGATCATTGAGCGTTTTCTCAAACAGCAGAGTGATGCGCGCTTGGTCCCAATAGAAGCAGATTGGGGTATAGCGAGAGAGTTTGGACGACAGCTGTTCCCCCAGCCAACTGGGCATGACGGCTTTTTCTATGCGCGCTTAGCGCGTATGCAGGAGGCGTAGATATCAGATGAATGTCATTATTCTTGGCGCAGGTCAGGTGGGTGGCTCGCTAGCCGAACACCTCGCTAATGAGTCCAATGACATCACTGTCGTAGACACTGATAGCTCACGTCTGCGCGAACTAGCAGATAGATTAGATATACGCACCATCGAAGGCCCAGCCTCTTTTCCCAGCTCGCTGGAGCGCGCCGGCGCGCGCGATGCAGACCTGTTGATTGCGGTTACCAACAGCGATGAGATCAACATGGTTGCCTGCCAGATCGCTACCACCCTGTTCAAAGTTCCTAAACGAATCGCCCGCGTTCGCGACCACGACTATCTCGTGAACGATCGCCAGCTCTTTACTGAAGGGGCGATACCAATTGATGTACTGATCAGCCCGGAAGAGCTGGTCACCCAACATGTTAAACGCATGATTGAACACCCGGGCGCGCTGCAGGTTCTCGATTTTGCTGATGGGCATGCTCAACTTGTGGCCGTTAAGGCCTACTACGGCGGGCCGCTGGTAGGCCGCGAAATAGCGGTACTGCGCGCACATATGCCTAATGTTGATACGCGTGTAGCAGCGATATTCCGCCAAGATCGCCCAATCATTCCAACCGGTGAAACCGTTATCGAAGCGGATGATGAGGTCTTCTTCATTGCTGCTTCCAACGATATACGCGCCGTCATGGGCGAGCTGCGCCGTCTCGATAACCCTTACAAACGCATCATCATTGCCGGTGGCGGTAATATCGGTGCTCGATTGGCAGAGTCGATTGAGAACCAATTCCAGGTGAAGATAATCGAGCGCAATCTTGGCCGCTGCCAACGGCTCGCACGCGACCTGCATAACACTATCGTGCTTCACGGCAGCGCGTCTGATCGGGACCTGCTGATTGAGGAGAACATTGAAGATACCGACGTGTTCTGTGCCCTAACCAATGATGATGAAGCCAATATCATGGCCTCCATGCTGGCGAAACGCATGGGTGCGCGCAAGGTGATGACGCTCATCAACAACGCCGCCTATGTTGATTTGGTACAGGGTGGGGTTATCGATATTGCCATCTCGCCGCAGCAGACAACTATCGGTGCACTGCTGACACATGTACGTCGTGGTGATGTGGCTGCGGTGCACTCGCTGCGGCGTGGTGCTGCAGAGGCAATAGAGGCAGTAGCGCATGGCGACCGCATGAGTTCCAAGGTGGTTGGCCGCATGATCGAGGAGATCAAACTGCCAGAAGGAGCGACTATTGGTGCTCTCGTGCGTAATGATCAGGTGCTCATTGCACACGATGATGTCGTGATAGAGGACGGTGACCACGTAATCCTCTTCTTGGTCGACAACAAACGAATCGGCGAAGTAGAGAAACTCTTCTCCGTCGGCCTGCATTTCTTCTGAGGTCGCTATGCATTTTCGGGTGATTCTAAGAATTCTGGGCATACTACTGATGATCTTCAGTATTACCCAGATTCCGCCCGCGCTGATCTCGCTCTACTACGACGACGGCAACCTACACGCCTTCCTCGGCGGCTTCGCCATCACTCTACTGACCGGCTTTTTCATCTGGCTTCCTGTAATGCGCGTGAAGCAGGAGTTACGCACCCGTGATGGATTTCTGATTACCGTTCTATTCTGGAGCGTACTGAGCTTCTTTGGTGCCTTACCGCTCCATTTTGACCAAGCCCTAGCACTCAGTTTTACAGATGCGATCTTTGAGTCAGTCTCTGGGCTTACCACGACTGGAGCCACAGTAATTACTGGGCTCGATGACTTACCACGGTCGCTGCTCTACTACCGCCAGCAGCTTCAGTGGCTCGGCGGTATGGGGATCATCGTACTGGCAGTGGCTATCCTACCGATGCTTGGGATCGGAGGTATGCAGCTCTACCGGGCAGAGACACCGGGACCGGTTAAAGATTCCAAGCTGACGCCGCGAATCACAGAGACCGCAAAGGCTCTGTGGAATATCTATCTAATTCTGACGGTCGCCTGTGCACTGGGTTACTGGGCGGCAGGCATGACGCTCTTTGATGCGGTCTGTCACAGCTTCGCTACTGTCGCTATCGGCGGCTTCTCGACTCACGACGCCAGTATCGGGTTCTTTGACAGCCCCCTGATTGAGTCGATCGCAATATTCTTTATGGTGATCTCGGGCATCAATTTTGGTTTGCACTTCGCAGCCTTCCGCCAGCGCACACTAAGCCACTACTTGGCTGATCCAGAGTTAAAGTTTTACCTCTTTATACTCTTATCGATCTCACTTATGACGCTGTTCGTGTTGGATTTTACCGACACCTATCCGCCCGTAGAATCGCTGCGTAAATCGGTCTTTATGGTGGTCTCTATCGCTACTACAACGGGCTTCGGGGTTGCCGATTTCGCCCACTGGCCGGCAATGCTCCCCTTTATGCTTTTCGTGGCAGCCTTCGCCGGCGGCTGTGCCGGTTCTACAGGGGGTGGCATGAAGGTTATCCGCATTTTGCTGATCCTCAAACAGGGCTACCGTGAGATTGTTAGGCTGATCCATCCCAATGCAATCATGCCGGTTAAGCTCGGGCGCAGACCGATCTCCAGTAAAGTACTTGAAGCCGTTTGGGGATTCTTCTCCGTCTATCTAATTGTCTTTGTAACCATGCTGATTGCACTAATGGCGACAGGGCTAGATCAGGTGACCGCCTGGTCTGCGGTGGGCGCCACACTCAACAACCTCGGTCCGGGTCTTGGCGATGTATCCGCCAACTACGGTACGATCAACGAACCCGCAAAATGGATCCTTGTACTGGCTATGCTATTGGGTCGTTTGGAGGTCTTCACACTTTTGGTGCTCCTAACTCCCGCTTTTTGGCGTCGATAGCCCCTAAACACAGATATCTACAGCACTTTTAGCGCAAATTTTATGTATACTATGGCGCTAATTTTTTGAGCACATTTTTGCATAGATTCTGACCTCCGAGGGGCACTCTCGTGAACGACATCACCAAACCCGATGTAAGCACCTTTCAGGGACTGATTCTTGCTCTGCAGCAGTACTGGGCAGACAAGGGTTGCGTCATTGTTCAACCGCTGGATATGAATGTTGGTGCTGGCACCTTCCACCCAGCGACCTTCTTGCGCGCCATTGGCCCGGAGAAGTGGAACTCGGCCTATGTTCAGCCTAGCCGCCGTCCTACTGACGGTCGCTACGGCGAAAACCCTAACCGCCTACAGCACTACTACCAGTTCCAGGTTGTGATGAAGCCGCACCCTGACAATTTCCAGGAGCTTTACCTCGGCTCGCTTGAGCACCTAGGTTTCGACCTTCTTACGCATGACGTGCGCTTTGTGGAGGATAACTGGGAGTCTCCTACACTCGGTGCATGGGGACTTGGCTGGGAGATCTGGCTAAACGGTATGGAGGTGACTCAGTTCACCTACTTCCAGCAGGCTGGTGGCCTGGAGTGTTACCCAGTTACTGGTGAGATCACCTACGGTCTAGAGCGTCTGGCGATGTACATTCAGGAGGTCGACTCAGTTTACGACCTAGTTTGGAGCCGCAGCCCGGACGGCAGTGTCGTGACCTATGGCGACGTGTTCCACCAAAACGAAGTGGAGATGTCCACCTACAACTTCGAACAAGCTGATGTACCTAAGCTGTTCGAAAGTTTTGAGCACTACGAGCGTGAGTGCGAAAAGCTGCTGGCTGCGAAGCTGCCGCTTCCCGCCTATGAGATGGTTCTACAGGCATCTCATACGTTTAACCTGCTTGACGCTCGTCACGCCATCTCTGCAACCGAACGCCAACGCTATATTCTGCGCGTCCGGACCTTGGCTCGTGGCGTTGCACAAGGCTACTTCGATTCACGCCGTGCGGCTGGTTTCCCACTTGCAGAAGCAAGCATTCGTGAGGAAGTTTTGGCATCGCTAGAGGGAGCAGAGTAATGAGCACACGTGATTTTCTATTTGAACTCGGTACAGAAGAGCTGCCACCAACGGCGCTTAAAACTCTCTCTACGGCTCTCGGTGAGTCTCTAGAGACTCAGCTTAAAGCAGCCCAACTCGCATTCGAATCCGTTGAGCTATACGCGGCTCCCCGTCGCCTTGGCTTTCTAGTTAAACAGCTAAGCGCGCAGCAACCAGACCGTGCGATTGAACGCACAGGCCCATCAGCAAAAGCACCAGAGAAAGCGGCCATGGGGTTCGCCGGTAGCTGCGGCGTCACTCTCGCTGAACTCAGCATAGAGACGACGGAGAAGGGTGAGTACTACGTATACCGTGGCACCGAGAAGGGTCGTGCAGCAGCTGAACTCCTACCCGAGATGCTACAGAGCGCTTTGCAAGCCTTACCCATCCCAAAACGCATGCGTTGGGCTGCTAGTCGCACCGAGTTTGTACGTCCGGTAAAATGGGTACTCGCACTCTTTGGTGACGAGGTGGTCGAGTGCACTCTGCTGGGCGTTAAATCGGGTCGCAAAACACGCGGCCACCGTTTCCACTATGACCATGAGATAGAGATCATCAACGCTGCTGAGTATTCGCCTGCACTGCGTAATACAGGCTACGTCGTTACCAGCTTCGCCGAACGTCGCGAGATGATACGCACCCAAGTACTGGAGCAAGCCGCCAAGATTGGGGGTAATGTCGAGTTTGATGAGGATCTTTTGGATGAGGTATGTGCCCTCAACGAGTGGCCAGTCGCACTGACTGGGCGCTTCGAAGAGCGTTTCCTTGAGGTGCCGGAACAGGCCCTCATACTCTCCATGAAAGAGAACCAAAAGTACTTCCACCTAGTTGATGATAACGGCAGCCTGTTGCCCTACTTCATCACGATAGCCAACATCGAATCGAAAGACCCACAGCAAGTTATTGCCGGTAACGAAAAGGTCATCCGCCCTCGCCTGGCAGACGCAGCATTCTTCTTCGATACTGATAAGAAGCAGCCTCTTATCGCTCGTCTTGAGAAGCTGAAGAGCGTGGTATTCCAGAACCAGCTGGGTACCGTATACGACAAAGCCGCTCGCATCGAAGCAACTGCCAGTGCAATTGCTAAGCTTATTGGCGGCAACCCAGAGTATGCCGCTCGTGCTGCTCAGCTAGCTAAATGTGACCTCCTCTCGGATACTGTCTACGAATTTACTGAACTGCAGGGACTCATTGGGTACCACTTAGCACGTCACGACGGTGAAGCCGATGAAGTTGCAGTAGCAATTAAGGAGCAGTACTTACCAAAATTCGCCGGTGACGAATTACCGCAGACGAAGAGTGGTATCGCTATTGCGCTGGCAGATCGACTCGATACTTTGGTGGGGCTATTTGCCATCAACCAACCACCTACAGGTTCAAAAGACCCATTCGCACTACGCCGCGCAGCATTGGGTGTACTGCGTATCTTGGTAGAACATGAGCTGCCTCTAGACCTTGCCGATCTGCTTGAGATCGCGACGAGTAACTACTCGGACTTACCCGCTCTTGATACAGCAGCGTCGGATGTATTCGACTTCATGCTAGAGCGCTTCCGCTTCTGGTTCGAAGAGGAGTCTATCAGTGCAGAGGTGTACCTAGCAGTCCACGCCCTCAAGCCTCGCGTACCGTTGGACTTCGTTCGTCGTGCCCGCGCTGTCTCTGGCTTTGCTGCAGAAGAGGCCTCGGCGGCCCTCATCGCCGGAAATAAGCGTGTTAGCAACATCCTTAGCAAGCTTGAGGGAGACATCGACACTCAGGTGAATAATGCATTGCTACAAGAGGCGGCCGAGAAGGCACTCTACGAAGCGCTCTCCAGTCTCAGCAATACTGTTGCGACCCTTGTAGAGAACGCCGATTATCAGGGCGCTCTGAACGCCCTATCGCAACTACGTGAGCCGATTGACCGTTTCTTCGATGAGGTACGTGTAATGGCAGAGGATGAGGCGGTTAGAGCCAACCGTTTGGCTATTCTCGCGAATCTGCGTAGCCAGTTTATCCGTATTGCTGATATATCGGCACTCGCATAGTCTTGTTTTTGGAGTTTTGTTGCACTTCCAATCAAGGGCCGCTTATGCGGCCTTTATTGTTAGAGCGGCTCAATATTTAAATCAGAGTCTATACTTTGCTATAGGTCGAAACTCTCATAGAGGACATTGAATGCAAGAGGCGACTCCACTCAAAATTATCATCGTTGAAGATGAAGCGCTTCTCCAACTGGAGTATGCCCAGGCCATTGGAGAAGCGTTCTCTGGCGCTCAAATTTTTCCACTTACAGATAGCCGAGCCTTAGCCGAAACACATCGTACCCAGGGTGCCGATATCATTCTGACGGACCTAGTTATGGATAGCCAACATGAGGGTATTGCTGGCCTGAGCTCCATTAGAGAGTTCGATAAAGACGTTCCTATCATAGTTGTCTCAGGGCGCCCTGACTTCACTTCCCTCGCAGAGATGTTTGATGTCCAGAAGGTACTGCTCAAGCCTGTAGATGTGCGCACTATCATCCGCGTTATTAGCCGGGTGACTAATCGGCCTGCAGCTAAAGAGATTGGGGGCTGCTGAAACGCGTGGTTAACATTCTGCGCACGTTCCAACGGCTAATCGCCTTGAAGCTGGGCCTTAAGCGCCGTTGCAGCGGCGACATAACCCCCGTCACAGCCATCGACAAAGTGCACATGTGCAGCATCACTCAGCGATTCAACGTAACAGGTCATCTGACACGCCGCGCTCCTGTGCAAACCGAAGTTGAGCGTCCCCGCTGCGTATTCACTCTCTAGGAAGCTCATAACCTTCTCTGCCTGCCCGGACGTGCAATCAATCACTAGTCGTAGGGCTTCGTCGAGCTTGTGGAAATCTGAGTGCATACTTAGATTCCTAAGGTAAAGCTCAGCCCAGTCGTAGCGTTTTGATAAACCCCATTTGAACAGCGGTACCGATATAGCGATGGACAATAGGCGCCGGGCAAATGACCCACTTAGTATCCGTGCATGCAAGCGCGCCTCACTCCGTATCGCTTGAAAAAGTGATTGGTAGTTCGTCAAGGTGGTACTTATCGGGTTGAGGCTTGCGAGCTCGCCATTGGTTAACTCTCGCAGGAGCGCCAGGAAACGAATAAGAGGCTCTCCGTGTCCCTCTCTTGGCAAAATAAGTATGGATAAAATAACCCCATTTCGGGCAGGCTGCTCATGCCAGCGACAAGAGAGACTATTGAGACTTAGCTGCTCAGCACGCTTTTTACTTGGCGCGATATGACGTCCGGCTTCAGAGCGTATGCGCCTATCAAATTCCGCTATCATGGTGCCGCGAAACTGGGCTAACGCTCGCTCACCAATCAGCCTCAACCGCCCCACCGACAAGCTCAAAGCCTGCGCACGTAGCTCACCTACATTGAACAGTGCAGCTCTCAAGTCTAGGTTGAAGTTGGCTTCAGATAGATGCACCAGCCCCGCCAACGTCTCCTCCACGGCGCTTTTATGCTCAGGAGATACCAATACCATGGCTCCGTCACCATTAAATAGGTATGGCAACTCTTCATTTATTCGCTCCATTATCGCGGGAATCATCGCAGCACCAATAAGGTTAACATCCTTATATCTTCCTGCTGCAATCGCCTTGGTAGAGCCGACCACATCGGTTACCGCGACGAACCAGTCATCCGGTACGGCGACGAACCGCCCCTCTAGGTCGATCTCATCAAGACTTTCCATGGCTACAGCAGCCTGGTAGAACGGCTCTTCAATCATTGGACTTATCATCCTAG
>Ga0209961_1000144_pt1 | contig 25309 bp, 21 predicted proteins | sample SalPonA_B_H2O_MG_FD_185719 | JGI IMG/M metagenome (GOLD analysis project Ga0209961, IMG submission 185719) | Water microbial communities from South San Francisco under conditions of wetland restoration - Salt Pond MetaG R2A_B_H2O_MG (SPAdes)... | ecosystem: Environmental > Aquatic > Non-marine... | reverse complement strand
AGCTGTAGGGTCGTTCATCGGACTGCTACTTTTAGGAGCCGCGTACACGGCGGTGTCGGTATTTGCCTCTGCGCTGACGACCAACAATGTGGTGGCTTTTGTTTTAGGCGTTGCCTTTAATATGGCATTGTATCTAGGCTTTGAGGCCCTAGCAGATCTTTACAAGTTCTCCGGATGGGAGCTTACAGTACGCCAATTTGGAATCAACGAACATTACATCAGTTTATCGAGAGGTGTACTAGATTTTAGAGATTTAGGCTATTTCCTTGCCTTGATTTTTGTGTTCTTGGGAGCCACGCTCGCTATTGTAGGCAAGGGTCACTTGCGTTCGCCTTGGCGGGACGCGGGTAAGTTCACCGTAGTGGCTGTAGTGCTGCTCACCTTGAGTTATCTATTCCCACAGCGCATTGATTTAACCGAAGAAAAGCGCTATTCGCTCAGCGAGGGAACCGAGCAATTGTTGGACGGCATTGAAGAACCGGTGCTCATTAAAGTATACCTCGAGGGCCAATTTCCTGCAGGGTTCGAGCGATTGAAATTGGAAACGCGTTACATGCTTGAGGAGTGGAGTGCGCGAAACGGCAATGTCTTTTTCGAATTCATCAATCCAAACCAAGTAGAAAAAGCACAGGAATTCAAAAATCAATTGGCCACAAAGGGCATCAATGCCGTGCAGCTTCAAGTAGCGTCAAATGACGGGCAAAGTGTGCTGAATGTTTTCCCAGCGGCCATGATGAGCTACCGCGAAAAGGAAGAAGTGGCAGTGCTTTTAGAAGATGTCATGGTCTATGACCCGGCTGAGCAAGTCAATATTTCTATTCAACAGCTTGAGTTCAATCTCGCCCGCGCTCTTAGTGCTCTTTTGGTAGAAGACAAACCAAAGGTTGCCATGATTACAGGACACGGTGAGTTGACTGCTGTTCAAACAGCGGGTATCGGAATGGCCCTCAGCCAGCACTACAAGGTCGAGCGTTTCTCCATGCAGACCTATAAAGCCTTGCCAAACGGCGAACCCGACATGGAGGATATGATTCGGAGGTTGAACACTTTCGAATTGGCTATCATAGCGAAGCCTACCGAAGTATTTAGTGAGTTGGATAAATACCTTCTTGACCAATTCGCCATGGGCGGCGGTCACCTCATCTGGTTCATCGATGGTGCTCATGCAGAGATGGATAGCCTCAGCTACGGACCGGATTTTCTGGCGTATCCCACTTATTTTGATCTGAATCTTACGGATCTCTTGTTTAAATATGGCGTTCGTGTCAATACTGATCTCATTCAAGATGTTCGTTGCGCTGGTGTTAACGATCGCAGAAGTATCAACCCTTGGGTATATTTTCCGCTTCTTGGAGCCACAGAACACCCGAGTGTGTTGAACCTAAACGCGGTCAAAGCAGAATTTGCATCTTCTTTGGACACGGTGGAAGCACCGGGGCTGAAAAAACATGTGTTGCTTCAAAGCTCTGTGAACGCCAGAAGCGTACCTACACCGCATACGGTGAGTTTAGAGACACTGTACAACAGGCCGGACCCACGTGCGTTTCAAACGAGGGATATCATAGCAGGTCTGCTGCTCGAGGGAAGTTTCGAGAGTGCTTATGCCAATAGAATTGCGCCAAAAACAGCAGGTGCAACACTTCCTCAGCTCAAGACTAGCACACCAACCTCCATGGCGTTTTTTAGCGACGGTGATCTCATTCGCAACCAGGTCAATCTAATCAACCCAGAACTACCTCGAGGTCAACCTTTACCTTTAGGCTTTGATCAATATACCAACATACAATACGGCAATGACGATTTGGTATTGAATCTAGTCGATTACATGTTGGATGATCGAGGACTGATGCAGACCCGTACAAGAGATGTGAAGCTTCGAATGCTCAGTGAAAACGAAGTAAAGAACAGAGCAACGTATTGGAAGGTACTCAATGTCGCTATTCCAGAGCTTATACTTGCCCTTGCAGCAGTATTATTCACCCTATTAAGAAGCAGAAAATATGCACGTTAAGTTACTACTCGCGATCACTATTGCCTTTTGGTCTTTGACCTCTTGTAATGAGCCTGCACAAAGTGAGGGCATGCAAGAGTTGAAAGCGCAATATGATTTTGCAGTAAAGGATACCGCAGCAATAACCAAAATCATCATTCGTGATAAGCAGCCTTCGGAGGTGGTGCTTCAACGCACAATTGCCGGATGGAAAGTGGGAGATGGTCATGCTGTGCGCCACGATGCAATGGAGGTTTTGTTGGAGACAGTGAGTGAGGTGATGCTCAAGAATTTTGTAGCGAAAAGTGCCGTACCCGCGGTGAATCAGCGCATGGAAGTTTATGGTAAATGGGTTGAAATATATCAGGGAGACCAATTGGTAAAAAGCTACATTGTAGGTACCGAAACTCCAGATATGCTCGGAACCTATTTCAAAATGGTAGGCTCTGATCTTCCTTTCAGTGTATATATTCAAGGATTCAATGGGTATTTGACGACGCGATTCTTTACCGAAGAATCCATGTGGCGCAATAGAACCATTTATGGTGTTCCAACAGCCAGTATTGACTATTTGGAAATGAACGTGCCTGGTGCCGAAGGTTATTCTTGGCGTATTCAAAAACAGAATTCCGATTCTCTTTGGACTTTGAGCTCTAGTGACGGCCAGTTAGTTCCCGTTGAAAATTACCGTGCGCTTGAAGCAACTGTGGCTAGCATTCGAACGCTAAAATATGAAGGGGCTATCATTCCTACAGACAATATTTACGCTAAAAAGGATAGCATTTTCGATGGTGACCCTGCGTTTAGCTTATCGGTTCAAACTCATTCCGGTGACCGTTTGACCACTCGAGCCTTTTATAAAAAACCAGAAGGTATATTAATAGGGGAGGACGGCTTGCCACATCAGTGGGATCCTGACCGATTCTATGCGGAACTACCTGATGGCCGAATGGCCCTTATACAACGCTATGCCTGGCGAAACTTAATGAAGGCACCTTGGGAGTTTGAATAATTGATCGTGGGTTACTTAGTAGTTGATACGGCTACTTATTAACACTTGTGAAAAATTAATTCGGGTAAAAAATCAAAGTACAGACGGCTACCCGAGTATATTTGTTACTTACTGAAATACTACAGGACGAATGAAATTTATTGTATCCAGCTCGAAGCTCTTGAAGCAGTTGCAACTGATCGGAGGAATCATTCAAAGCAATAACACGTTGCCGATCCTCGACAACTTTCTTTTTGAACTCAAGCAAGGTGAGCTATTAGTGAGCGCATCTGATCTTGAAACGACCATGAGCGTAAGCTTAGAGGTTGAGACAGAAGACGTAGGTTCAGCTGCAGTTCCAGCAAAAACGTTGTTGGATACGCTTAAGACGTTCCCAGAACAACCGTTGACATTCACCTTCGATGAAGGCTCACACACGATAGAACTCGCTTCTGACTACGGGAAGTACAGCTTGGCATTTATCGATGGTGATGAATTCCCAAAGTTCCCTGAACTCGATGAGGCTTCGAAAACGGTACTTCCAGCAGAGGTTCTCGTTACCGCTATTGGTAAGACGTTATTCGCTACAGGAAATGATGAATTGCGCCCAGTGATGAGCGGTGTATTCTTCCAGTTTGATGCAGGTAGCTTGACTTTTGTTGCGACCGATGCGCATAAATTAGTACGTTACCGTAGAACAGATTTAGGTGCTGCATCAACGGCAGAGTTTATCATGCCGAAAAAGCCTCTGAATATGCTTCGCGGTTCACTGAGCTACAACAGCTCAGAGGTTGAGGTGGTGTACAACAACACGAACGCACAATTCTCTTATGATAATGTTGTAATGGTTTGTCGTTTGATTGACGGAAAGTACCCCAACTACGAGGCCGTTATTCCTCAGACCAATCCAAACGTGATGATCATTGATCGAAGCGCATTTTCTTCATCCGTAAAGCGTGTTGCGATCTTCTCAAACAAAACTACCCACCAGATTCGTCTGCGTCTTGCAGGAGCAGAAATGTCGGTTAGTGCGGAAGATCCAGATTTCAGCAACAAGGCGCACGAGCGTATTGCTTGTGATTACCAAGGCGATGACATGGAGATTGGTTTCAATAGCCGATTCTTGTTAGAGATGCTTGGTAACCTCGGTTCAGACAACGTACGTATGGAGATGAGTGCTCCAAACCGTGCAGGTTTACTTATTCCTGCTGACGGTACCGATGAAGGTGAAGATCTACTGATGTTGGTAATGCCAGTGATGCTCAATCACTAAATCTACAGCTAGAGCAAACCGCCCCCAAGAGGGCATCATTAAATAAGCAGAACAATCAAGTGTCTATCTCCTTGGATCCAAGGTGGTAGGCACTTTTTCATTTACAGGAGCTTGTTCAATATTTTGAACTAATGGATAGGCTTCATTCATTTGCCATTTGCCTTGGCTCCAGTATAGCCTATCGTAAGAGAAATCAGGACCGTACGCAAACCAGCGACCAACCAACTCAGCCTTTGACGGCGCTAAATGGTCGCAGATGATACCCCTGTGTTTCTTATCCCAACGCACGGCTGCACTAAGTTGGCTATTGTATCGGAACTGAAGGCGGTAAGGGCGTTTAGCATATCGCTCATCACCGTGAGAACGAATATTAAAGATTCGAGCTCCGAAATGGAGTCGTTCTCGTTTCGAACCAAGGCTGATAGCATCCACATATTTGGTGTGGTAAGATAGACCAGGACGAAAGGTTAATAAGGTATAGACCTTTTCTCCTTTGTGTTTTGTAGTTATGATGTCGAAACAAATGCTACCTACCCATTGACCGCCTTTAAGCCAACGATAAGGTGTGTCTTCTGCTGTTCCGTAATCTTCCAAAACCATGCGCTTCGGACCTTTCCATTTTGGGTTCCAAACAAAACCATGGAAATCAAAACCTCCGCGCTCTTTGGGCACTGCCCACGTATATAACGCAAAGCTTTGATCATTAGGTAGCTGAACGCTGAGGTTGCGTACGGTGGACAGTGTTTTTCCGTAGTTCTCATCAACACTAATAAATGCCCATAAACTATCTGCAAATATCTCAGCAAGCGAGTCACTTCCACTACTGTTTTCAGGCAATAGATAGGCTTGCCCTAAACGAGCCAACGAAGCTTCAGTTGGCTGAGCGAAGACACTTACACTGACAAGAAAAGCGAAAATGAGAGCACGCATGGAATTAATCTTCCAAATGCATGAAGTCTTTCTTGGCGCGAAGTTCTTCCTCAGTTTCTACATTGTCCTCATCCGGGACACAGCAGTCAACCGGGCAAACTTCGGCACACTGTGGCTCTTCATGAAAACCGATACACTCAGTACACTTATCGGTTACGATGTAATAAACGTCGTAATCAACAGGTTCTTGAGCTTCATCAGCGTCATATTCATTGCCATTTGGGGTGATAATCTTCCCACTTAGGTCAGTTCCTTCGTTGAAGCGCCACTCTAAAGCGCCTTCGTATATAGCGTTGTTGGGGCACTCTGGTTCGCAGGCGCCACAATTAATGCATTCATCGGTGATTTTGATAGCCATGTACCTTCGGTGTTTTAGCTTTGCAAAAGATAACACAAAGGTAGTGCCAATGTTTTTTTCTGACGATAGGATTAGTGCAGTTTCGCAAATCGGCGAGTTTTTAAGAGCGTATAGTGCTCAAGAGCCCGTGAAGGAAGCTTGGAAAGATATCGCCGAGGAACTCGACGCAGCAATCGTTAGGTCATTCCGACACAACGGTTGGTTCACAGAGCAGAACGTTCGCTTTGCCTTAAAGAGTTGGGGAGAGGTTTTGACCAAAGAATTGCTAGAAACCTGGAGAGATCGCGAAGGAGGTACTGCAACATGCAGCCGTCAACGCGTTGGAATCGTCATGGCTGGTAATATACCTTTGGTCGGGATGCACGACTTTTTAAGTGTCTTCTTGAGCGGACACATGGCGTTGGTGAAATTGAGTTCCGATGACCAATACCTACTTCCAGTGTTGTCGAAGATCATCGTTCGTGAGGATCCTCTCTTTGAAGGAGACTGGATGTTCGTGGAGCAGTTAAACGATATGGGGGCAGTCATTGCCACTGGAAGCGATAATACCTCCCGTTACTTTGAATATTACTTTGGTAAATACCCTAATATTATTCGTAAGAACCGTACTTCGGTTGCAGTGCTTACGGGTAAAGAATCCGATGAGGAGCTTCTAGCATTGGGTGAGGATATCTTCCGTTATTTCGGAATGGGATGTCGCAATGTAAGTCACCTATTACTGCCTGAAGGTTTCGATATTCAGCGCGTTTTCGCAAGTATCGTCGATTGGGGAGAAGTGGTGAACAACAACAAATACGGAAACAACTACGAATATTACCGTGCGCTGTTCTTACTGAATCAAGACGATTTCTTAGAAAATGGATTTTTGATTGTGCGCGAAAACGAGGTGTTGCACACACCGGTCTCTATTTTACATCACAGTACTTATAAGCAGGCGGGTGCTGTTGATCGCTTATCGGAATGGGAAGGTCAGATCCAATGCGTTGTAGGTCACGATTATTTACCTTTTGGCAAGGCCCAACAACCAGAACTATGGGATTACGCAGATGGTGTGAATACCATGTCTTTCTTAAAAGAACTGTAGATTCGGTGAAGGAGCTATTTGCGCTCAAGCGCGCCGATCGTAGCGGGTACTAATCTTGTAGTGCCCTCTAAATCATTGGCCGGGGAAACTGGTGTGTAGATGGCTTGTTCAAACAATGTCGAGGTTGAATCGGGTTTAAAAGACCATTGATTTCCTGGAATCAATTCACTTGCTGTAAAGGTCCAATTCAAATTGAATTCACAGTGCTTAAATAATGCCGTATCCGTGAGGGTGTAATGCCCTGATTCTGGATTGGGTTCAATTTCTATTGCGTTTCTTTCGAATTGTACATCAAATATCCCTGAAGATTCTATGCCAAGAGCGACCTCATTGGGAAGACTGCCGCCGATGAAAGAATTGGTGAAATGTGCCTGAATTGCGCGATTATAGCGCCTTCCCACGGCGTCTTCGAAGAAATTGACCAAACCTACTGCCGTGCCACCTCTAGAAGAAAAACTCCAAGAATTCATGAAAGTAGAATGGTCAAAACGATAGCTGCCTCCTAAGCCATAAAGCCCATAGACCCCACTTGGTCCGATAGCCACATTGGTACCCTGGACAGATGCGAACCCGCCATATAAGGAGACTCTCGAATTATGTGTGATCAGTGCATTGTGCAATTCTAAGTTGGGACTATTCCCCCAAGCGCTATCTGCTCGAATAGCTGTCGTTGCATTTTTGATCAAGATATTATGCAGACTCGCTCGAGTATGTTCTCCGCTCATTACAAAAACACCACCTAGTATGCCGCCCCACTGTCCAGGGACCCATTCGTAGGAAGGTTCTAATCGGTCACCTTGAAATACCACAGGATCGGACATAGTTCCAGAGGAAAGAGGGTCGACCTCCAATGTACCATCTCTATAGACCCACAGACCACTGCGAGCATGAAAGTGGACCTGCGTACCCGGTTCAATCGTCAATGAATGAGCACTGTCAATCACAGCATAACCATATACCACATGAGGTTTGGTGTTGTCCCAGCGTTCATTTGGAGAGAGTACCGAATAAGCCAATTTTAAAGGCGGTAACGGTGCCGGTCGGTCAATCGTAAGCACATTCGTAGGGAAGTGATAAATGGCATCCCAAATAGCGGTAACTAGAAGTACCTTTTGACGCATCGAACCGTTCTCAAAGAATAGGCTATCCTCATAAACGAGTTCAGATTGGCCAGCCGCATCTGGGCTGATCTCCAAAAAGACATATGCGCTATCACCGGCAAGGATTTCAATATCTTCAATCGTCTTGCCGCTCTCCCCGTTTACATTCATTCTGTAGAAGCTTTCCTCACCGCGCGCTAAATAAACACGGTCAATAGTCATGTTCTCGTTGGAAGTGTTGTATACTTTCAGTGTTCTTGTGGAACTGCCCACACCGGAGAATACTGTGTCGAGATAAATAGTGTCCTGCGAAAAGTCCAATGTAAGGTTGGTACCAGGAAAATCTATGGTTCTGCGACACCCACCGGCAAGAATTAGGGTAAGAAGTAGTACGAAGAGGAATGCTTTTCTCATTGAAGCGAAGCTACAGCACTATTTTTTCTCGGGCAACGAACTTATCTAGAAACATTTACCCTATATTTGCCGACTAATTAAGAAATGGGGCTTGGGCCAAAACTCAAGCTGATTAATACAAAAGAAAATGAAAAACGGAATCCACCCAGAAAATTACCGCCTTTGTGTATTTAAAGACATGGGTACAGGTGATCAGTTCATCACTAAATCTTGTGCTGACGCAAAAGACACTATTGAAGTTGAAGGTGTTGAATACCCACTGATTAAAATGGAAATCTCTTCTTACTCTCACCCGTTCTACACTGGTAAGGTGAAACTAGTAGATACCGCTGGTCGTGTTGACAAATTCCGCACACGTTACGGAAAGAAATAATACACCTACATACGGTGATCAAATACAAGGCCCGCTCGTTAGAGCGGGTCTTTTTTTTGTCCTAAATTCGGAGCGCTATTCAAACCAAATCAAAACTGAGAGCTATGCGTATTTCTTTAGTCGACGGTCCATCACGTGAACATCTGCTACCCTTGACATTTACTCGACCTGTAGCCGGGCTGCGTTGCGGGATATTAACGATCGAGGAGAAGTACAGTAAGCGAGGTCATCAAACTGGATTTTCGACACAAGCTTACCTACAGGAAAAATTTCCTGCCATTACCGATCCCGAGGTGTCCATCTTGGGTGGGGTTTGCCCAACGGCTGAGTTTCTTGAAGCAGTGGGTAAGCTTGGAGCAGGCGAAGGCTTGAGCTACCAAGATCGTCTAATCGCAGTTTTTGGAGCAGATTTCGAGGCTGAGATTACTTCGGTGAAAGCGTTCGAAGGCTCGCTTATTATTGTTGATCGTCCATGGGACATCTGGTCTAAAAACGCGGCTGCTTTAGAAGAGGACTTTGATCTACTTACCGCAGGAAGGACTAGTGCACCGGTGGATGAGACCTGCACCGTTATTGGCAATCGTATATTTCTTGAGCCGGGCGCGAAAGCTACCGCGAGTATATTGAACTGTACATCGGGAGCTATTTACTTAGCGGCTAATGCTGAAATCATGGAAGGCTCTGTGGTTCGAGGCGGTTTGGCTTTAGGTGAGCATTCGGCTTTAAAATTGGGCACAAAAATTTATGGTGCCACCACTTTAGGGCCCCATTGTAAAGTGGGCGGGGAGGTGAACAATTCGGTTTTACAAGGTTATTCAAATAAAGGTCACGATGGATTCTTAGGCAATAGTGCCTTAGGAGAGTGGTGTAACCTGGGGGCAGATACCAATAATTCCAACCTGAAAAACAACTACGATGCGGTTAAAGCATGGTCGTACGTAACCAAGAGATTTTCTCCAACCGGAGAGCAGTTCTGTGGATTAGTCATGGGAGATCATAGCAAAAGTGGGATCAACACTATGTTCAATACGGGTACTGTCGTTGGAGTTAGTGCCAATATTTATGGTGCCGGTTTTCCGAGAAACTTTATTGCGAGTTTCACTTGGGGTGGACCACAGGGTACTACGAACTACCGTTTGGATAAAGCCTTAGATACTGCCAATCGAATGATGAAACGTCGTGGTCTTGAGGTCGATGATATCGAGCGCTCTATACTAGAGCACGTGTATCAGGTCACTGAAGAATTCCGTCGTTAAAGCGCTTTAAGTGCGGCGATGGTCGCTTTAGGGTCGTCGCTTTTGAATACAAACGATCCAGCAACCAATGCATCTGCGCCTGCGGCAACTAGACGTGCACCTGTTTCTAGGTTTACGCCACCGTCTATTTCGATAAGTGCCTTAGATGAGGTACGATCAATGAGTTCGCGAGCTTGTGCGGTCTTTTTGATCGTATTCTCAATGAATTTCTGACCACCGAAACCTGGGTTTACACTCATCAAAAGAACCTCGTCGAGGTCTTCAATGATGTCTTCCAACACGCTAACAGGCGTGTGTGGATTAAGAGCAACTCCTGCCTTCATGCCAGCGTTATGAATCTCTTGAATGGTACGGTGAAGGTGTGTACAAGCTTCATAGTGCACTGTAAGAATGTCTGCACCACACTCCTTAAAGGTATTGATGTATCGTTCGGGTTGAACAATCATTAAATGCACATCCATAACCTTTTCACAGTTATCAGCCATGGTTTTTACCACTGGCATACCATAACTAATGTTTGGTACGAACACTCCGTCCATCACATCGATATGAAACCAATCTGCTTGGCTTTCATTAACCATTTGACAATCGCGTTGCAAATTGCCGAAATCGGCCGCTAGCAAAGAAGGTGAAATAATCGGTGATGCCATGACTTCTGTGTTTTTAAATATGGTACAAAAATAAAGCACCTCGACCGGTATGGTGAGGTGCTCATAAAATAAATTATCTCAAGTTTATTAACCGAGGTAAGTCTTCAAGATTTTACTACGAGAAGTGTGCTTCATACGACGAATGGCTTTCTCTTTGATCTGTCTTACGCGTTCACGAGTGAGATCAAATTTCTCTCCAATCTCTTCCAACGTCATTGGATGTTGACCACCTAAACCGAAGTAGAGGCGAATAACATCACCCTCACGTGGCGTTAACGTGGCAAGTGATCTTTCGATTTCTGTACGAAGAGAGTCCATCATCAGATCTTCATCTGGGTGAGGACTATCAGAAGAGTTCAAAACATCGTAAAGGTTGCTGTCTTCTCCTTCTACAAGTGGAGCATCCATACTTACGTGACGCCCAGAGTTTCTCATACTTTCCTTGACATCGCTTTCGCTCATCTCAAGGTGCTTAGAAATCTCGGCAGCACTTGGAGGGCGCTCATTTTCTTGCTCGAGGTATGCATACGCCTTATTGATCTTATTAATCGAACCAATTTTGTTCAACGGTAAGCGTACAATACGACTTTGCTCAGCGAGTGCTTGAAGAATACTTTGACGAATCCACCAAACCGCGTACGAAATGAATTTGAAACCACGTGTTTCGTCGAAACGTTGCGCAGCCTTGATCAAACCCAAGTTACCTTCATTGATCAAATCAGGAAGTGTCAAACCTTGATTTTGGTATTGCTTAGCAACAGAAACTACGAAGCGGAGGTTGGCTTTAGTCAACTTCTCCAACGCAATTTGATCACCGGCTTTGATTCGCTGAGCTAATTCTACCTCTTCCTCGGCTGTGATGAGTTCCACCTTACCGATTTCTTGTAGATACTTGTCCAGCGAAGCTGTTTCGCGGTTCGTTACCTGTTTAGTGATTTTTAACTGTCTCATTGGCAGCGATTCTTTAATTCAAAGGTGAAGAAAGGGAGCTTCGTCTGCATCGACAAAGCGCCCTTCTTTTAACCTAACATTCTTTTACGACTTGGGTTCTATTCGCCGTCCTTTTCAGGTTTTGGCATAAGCACTTTTCTTGAGAGCTTCATTTTACCCGCTTTGTCAACTTCAAGAAGCTTCACGCGAACTTTATCGCCTTCTTTAAGTACGTCTTCGACATTTTTAATGCGTGTCCAATCAATCTCAGAAATATGCAATAGACCTTGAGTTTTAGGAGCAATCTCAACAAAAGCACCATAGGTCTGTACTCCGCGAACGATACCTTCGTAGGTAGCACCTACTTCTGGTTCGAAAGCAATAGCACGAATCATCTCAAGTGCAGCGTTCATCTTCTCTGCATCTTTACCAGAGATTTCGATGTGGCCACGGTCGTCGATTTCTTCAATCGTTACCGTCGTGCCTGTATCGGCTTGAATGCCTTGGATGTTCTTACCTCCTGGGCCAATAATTGGTCCAATAAACTCCTTCTTCACGGTCAATTTGATAATCTTAGGCGCATTCGGCTTAAGCTCAGTACGTGATTCAGGCATAGTTTTCAAGATCTCATTCAAGATGTGCAAACGACCTTCTTTACTCTGCTTCAGTGCTTGTACAAGAATTTCGTAGCTCAAACCTTTGATCTTGATGTCCATCTGACATGCCGTGATACCTTTCTCAGTACCGGTTACCTTGAAGTCCATATCTCCTAAGTGATCTTCATCGCCCAAGATATCAGATAACACAGCAAACTTCTCACCGTCTGAGATCAAACCCATAGCGATACCACTCACAGGACGAACAAGTTTCACACCTGCATCCATAAGTGCTAGAGTTCCAGCACAAACGGTTGCCATAGAAGACGAACCGTTTGACTCGAGAATATCACTTACTACGCGAATAGTGTAAGGGTTCTCTGGGTCAACCATTTTGTACAACGCACGTTGCGCAAGGTTACCGTGTCCTACTTCTCTACGGCTTACACCGCGAATTGGACGGGCTTCACCCGTTGAGAATGGAGGGAAATTGTAGTGCAAGTAGAATTTCTCTTCACCCGTGAAGGTAGCGTCGTCAATTCTATTTGCGTCCATTGAAGTACCTAGAGTAACCGTAGTTAAACTCTGTGTTTCTCCGCGGGTAAATACAGCAGAACCGTGTGCTCCTGGTAAATAATCAACTTCAGACCAGATAGGGCGAACCTGTGTGGTTTCTCTACCATCAAGACGTTGTCCGTCGTTCAATACCATCGCGCGCATTGCTTCGTACTCCACATCGTGGAAATAACGCTTGGCGAAACCAGTATTCTCTTCTCTCCAAGCCTCGTCTTTGCTTTCGAGGTATTCATTCAAAATAGCTTTAAAGCCGGCTGAACGCTCGTGCTTTGGCAAGCCACTCTTAGCAACTTCGTATACTTTATCGTAAGTAGCAGCCATAACGTTTTCACGAACTTCGTCGCTGTGTACTTCGTGGCTGTATTCACGTTTTGTATGTGCTTTTTCAACTTGAGAAGCCAAACGAATTTGAGCTTCGATCTGAACTTTGATGGCATCGTGAGCAAATTTGATTGCTTCTACCATCTCTTCTTCAGAGATCTCTTTCATTTCACCTTCAACCATAACGACGCTGTCCATAGACGCACCGATAACCATATCCAACTCCATGTCTTCGAGTTGTGCTGGGCTTGGGTTGATAATGTGTTCTCCGTTGATACGACCTACGCGAACCTCTGAAATAGGACCGTCGAATGGTAAATCACTAACAGCGATTGCCGCAGAAGCAGCAAGACCAGTCAATGCAGTCGCTTCGACGTTTTCGTCGTAAGAGATCATTTGGATCATGAGTTGGATTTCAGCATGGTAATCCTTTGGGAACAAAGGACGCAACACACGGTCAATCAAACGCATGGTTAAAATTTCATTGTCAGAAGGACGACCTTCACGTTTGAGGAAGCCCCCTGGGACACGGCCATTTGCCGCAAACTTTTCACGGTAATCTACCGTAAGCGGAAGAAAGTCGACGCCGTCTTTCGCTTCTTTGCTAGACACGACAGTGGCTAACAGCATAGTTCCACCACACTTAACTACGACAGATCCATCAGCTTGTTTTGCGAGTTTACCCGTTTCAAGCGTGATTTCTCTCCCGTCTGGAAGTGCGATAGTTTCAATAATTGCTTTAGGAATCATATATAGTGTAAATAGATACTTTTTTATACGCAAAAAGGCAATTGTAAAAATTGCCTTTCTGGTATTCGATAGGATGAAATTATTTTCTCAATCCTAATTTTTCTACGATAGCACGGTAGCGTGCGATATCTGTTTTCTTCAAGTAGTTCAGAAGTTTTCTTCTCTTTCCTACTAGAGCGATCAACGAACGCTCAGTGTTGTGATCTTTTCTGTTTTGCTTCAGGTGACCGGTCAAGTGGTTGATGCGGTAGCTGAAAAGTGCGATCTGCCCTTCTGCAGATCCAGTGTCTGTTGCAGAAGCTCCGTACTCAGCGAAGATTTCTGCTTTTTTCTCTTTAGTTAAATACATATCAAAATCGTATTTAGATGTTTGTAATGCTTGAAGCTGCAAAGATAGAAATAATCCTGCAACTTAAATATCTTTTGACTATTTATCTGTCCAGTACACTTTAGTGCCAATTTCCAACCCAGCCGAAGCAGCAGTTCCACCAAGAATTTCTAGGACATAGGCTGCCGGTGCAGTGCTCGGAAGGCTTTGTGTGGAAAGCGGCTGAGCATTTTCTTGCATACTTACGATAACTCCATCCGCATTAAGGTAAATGATATCCAACGACACTAATGTGTTCTTCATCCAAAAGCTGCGCGGTTGCTCGCCATTGGGCATAAAGAAGAGCATTGCCATATCAGGTGCGACATTGCGTCGATACATCATGCCTATCTCTATGGACTCGGCGGTCTGCGCATATTCGGTTCTAAAGATAGCAACAGTGTCGGTGTTGTTTACAGCCCAAACTGTCCCATCCATTCTGAAAGGCGGTTCGTACGGTTTTTTCGGTTGCTGCACAGAAGGCTTCGTGTTCTCATTGAATGTGCCAAAGCTCCCTACTACAGAAGGAATGATGAACGCGGCTAGTCCGAGACCGACAATCCAGATGGCGTATTTTCTCATTGTATTCATGAGCGAATAGATTTTGATTTAGCTGTGAAAGCGAAGTATAGTCCTATCGCGACAAGCGGTAGACTTAATAATTGGCCCATGTTGTAGGACATGCCTTGTTCGAAAGAAACCTGAATTTCTTTGAAGAATTCGATGAAGAACCGGAATCCAAAGGTTCCAATCAAATACAACCCAAAAAGAAGTCCAGGCTTAGTTCCTGCATGAAGACGCAAATAGGCAAATGCGAGAATTAAAAATAAGATCCAGTATCCCGCAGCCTCAAAGAGTTGCGTTGGATAGCGAGGAATACCTAAAAGTGTGATTTCAGAATAAGCTCCTTTTTCGTCTGTATAGACACTCGCTTTAGCGTTGGGTGGAACTACAACATTCTTTCTATCGGCACGTTGTCTGCTTAGAATTTGAGGAAGGTAGGTTTCGGTATACTCTTGAATCTGAGTGTTGTTAAGACCTTGGAAACGAAGCTCGGCCTTAATCTCAGGCAATTCAAGTGAATCGCTAACCACCGTGTTTCCAGTAGAAGTAAAGGTGATTTCGGAAAGATTGCCGGCGAACCCTCGCGTAATCGTGGAGCGAGCATCTTCTAAGAAAACGGTTTCTACTGTACTATTTGCAGGGGCTCCGTAGATTTCTGAGTTGAACCAGTTCCCCATGCGAATGAATCCAGCTGCTAAAGCAACAACGATAACAATCCGGTCTAGAGTCCATAAAGGGTGCTTCTTGGCAATTTTAAGGGACCAGTACAACATGGCAGCGGTAATGGCAATAGCGGCACCGTGAGAAGCGAGTCCGCCTTTCCAAACCATAAAGATCTCACCAAGATTGTCTTTGTAGTAGCCCCAATCGTAGAAGAACACATGACCAAGTCGAGCACCAATGATGGTGGCACCAATCATCCAATAGACCAGCGAGTCCATGAGCTTAGGGTTGACGTTCTCACGCTTGAATACGTATTGCATCCCATATTGCCCTAAAACAAAACTGATGATGAACATCAACGAGTAAAAACGCAATTGGAAACCGGCGACCGGGATATGATTGGGAAAGTCCCAGAAAATTGTGGCAAGCATAGGATTATTCTTTCCAGTCTACGATGAATAAATTGGTGGCACGTCCGCCACCATTGTTGCGATTCGAAGCGAAAACCAATTTTTTTCCGTCCGGCGAGAACATCGGGAACGAATCAAACGCCTTGTCAAAGGAGATTTGCTTTAGGCCCGTTCCATCGGTATTGATCATAAATAGGTTAAATGGAAACCCTCTTTCGCTGTGGTGATTTGAAGAGAATACGATTTTCTCTCCGCTTGGGTGATAGAACGGTGCCCAATTGGCTTGGCCTAGTTGTGTGATCTGTTTCAAATCCGTTCCGTCGATATTACACGTGTAAATCTCCATATCTGTCGGCTCGACCAACCCTTGTGCGAGTAAATCTTTGTACTTCTTGATTTCCTCCTCTGTTTTAGGACGAGAGCTTCTGAAGACCAATTTTTTAGAATCCGGACTAAAGAAAGCACCACCGTCGTAACCCAGTCCTAAGGTTACTTGAGTAATGTTGGAACCGTCGATATCACAAACGTAAAGTTCGAGATCTCCGCTGCGGGTAGAGGTGAAGACGATTTTTTTACCGTCCGGACTTATGGTCGCCTCTGCATCGTATCCTGGACCACTGATCAATGTATCGATCAGGTTACCGCTCAAGTCACTGACGTAAATATCAAAATCTTCATAAATGGGCCACACATAGGCTCCTCCTTCACCGCGCTCAGGAACAGCGGGACATGCAGAATCACCTGTAAATGTGCTTGCATAGAGGATACTAGAATCACCCGGCATGAAATAAGCACAAGTGGTCCGACCTAGCCCGTTGGAAATGCGAGTCGGAGCATTTTCTAAAATGGTGTCTTTGTTCCAATCAAAGGCATAAATCTGATCACAGTCATTGCCCCATTTTTCTGCATTACTCTGAAAGGTAAGTTTAGTACCGTCAAAACTAAAATAAGCCTCGGCGTTATCACCTCCATCGGTAAGCTGGCGCATGCCGTAGAAGTGGTCTTCACCATCGTAATTAAGGGCGCTCACCCAAGTAGCGCCACTTGCGCCATCAGCGGCTTCTTCTGATGACCCATTTTGACAGGCTACAGCAATTAATGCGGAGAGAAATACTAACTTTTTCATCGTACTATTTGATGTTTTTATCTTTTAATTCTTGTTCTAAATCACTGCCGGGTACAGGGTCCCAACCATGTCCACCCCAAGGATGGCAGGAAGAAATGCGCTTAATGCTCATCCAAAACCCTTTGAACGGTCCATGCAGTTTTACTGCCTCTGCTGCGTAAGCGCTGCAGGTTGGCTGGTATCTACATGCAGGACCTAGCAACGGAGATATCACTTTTCTGTACAACCAGATGAGAACCAGAAGAGGGGAGCCAAGGATGTACATCAAACGTTGTTGCATGCCTTTTTTAATTAGAGTCTGTAGTTGGTGCCATCAGCACCATCTTTGAGCTGAATACCGGCTTGGGCAAGTTGATCACGAATTAAATCCGCCGTTCCCCAATCCTTATTCAATCGAGCACTCGCACGCAGTTCGATAATCAAATCCATCGCCTTGTCCAGAGCTTCTTTATGCGCACCACCATTAAGCTGGGTTTGAAGTCCCAAAATATCGAAGGTAAAGGCATGCATTTTTTCACGGAACAACCCTAGGTTTTCAGCACTCAAGGGTAGGGTCCCTTCAGAAGCATTGATCAATTTCACTCCCTCGAACAGGTGGGAAATCATGATCGGAGAGTTGAAGTTATCACTTAATGCAGTGTAACACTTATCTATCCACGCTTGTAGATCGAACCCTTCTTTTGCAGAAGGTTGCAAAGTGTCCAATTTTTCAATCGCTCCCATCAAACGATCGTGTCCTTTTTCAGCGGCAAGTAATGCATCGTTGCTGAAATCTAGGACACTGCTGTAATGTGCTTGCATCATGAAGAAGCGAACCACGGACGGGTCAAAACCCTTGACCAACAAGGGACTGTTACCTGAAAACAACTCTCCAGGTAGAATAGTGTTCCCTGTACTTTTGCTCATTCTCTTGCCGTTAAGAGTGAGCATATTGGCGTGAAGCCAATATTTGGCCCCCTTGTGACTCGTACAAGCGGTGTTTTGAGCAATCTCACACTCGTGATGCGGAAACTTCAAATCCATTCCACCGCCGTGAATGTCGAATTCTTCGCCCAAATATTTGGTGCTCATCGCTGAACACTCCAAGTGCCATCCGGGGAAGCCTACACTCCAAGGTGATGGCCAACGCATGATATGGCCCGGGGAAGCTTTTTTCCAAAGAGCAAAGTCTGCGGGGTTTCGTTTCTCCTGTTGACCGTCAAGCGCACGAGAACCGGCTTGGAGTTCATCCATTTTTCGCCCTGAAAGTATCCCGTAATCACCACCTTCTTTATTGTACGTTTCTACATCGAAGTAAACGCTGCCATTGCTGACATATGCCCATCCTTTATCCAAGATGGTTTGAACCATTTCTATTTGTTCAACAATATGACCTGTAGCTGTGGGTTCGATCGAGGGCGGAAATGCATTTAGGCGATCCATAACTCTGTGAAAGTCTACGGTATAGCGCTGTACTATTTCCATCGGCTCAAGCTGTTCTACTCGAGCTTTCTTCGCGATCTTATCTTCACCTTCATCTGCATCATTTTCGAGATGACCTGCATCAGTGATGTTGCGTACATAACGGACCTTATACCCAAGGTGCTTGAAGTAACGAAACATAAAGTCAAAGGAGGTGAATGTACGGGCATTACCTAGGTGCACATCACTATACACCGTAGGTCCGCAGACATACATACCAACATTACCCTGGCTTACGGGTTCGAAGTTTTCTTTCTCGCCGGTAAGCGAATTTTCTACTAAAATTGGGTATTTGAGGTACAAAGGTTCCATTTAGGCCCCGAAGTCGGTCTTTAGGTTGATGTAATCTAAGAATTCTGCTTTTTTATCTTCCTGTTGGAAAACGCCGCCAAACTCAGCAGTAACGGTAGAACTGTCAATATCTCTAATGCCTCGAGAATTCACACACAGGTGTTTAGCATCTATGACACACGCTACATCTTTGGTCCCTAAGACTTCTTGAAGTGCTTGAACTACCTGACGAGTAAGTCGTTCTTGAACTTGCGGACGTTTTGCGTAATAGTCAACAATACGGTTCATTTTACTCAACCCTACAACCTTACCTTTTGAGATGTAAGCAACATGGGCACGTCCAACGATCGGTAAAAGGTGGTGTTCGCAGGTAGAGTAGAGTACGATGTTCTTTTCTACGAGCATTTCATTATACCTGTAGGAGTTGTCGAAGGTGCTCATCCCTGGTTTGCGTTTAGGGTGCAAACCTCCAAAAGCCTCATTGACATAAAGCTTAGCAACTCGCAGTGGGGTACCTTTTAAACTATCATCTTCAAGGTCCATGCCTAAGGTTTCAAGTATTCCTTTGACGTGGCCTTGGATAATCTCTATTTTCTCCTCGTCGCTTTTTTCGAAAGCATCGTCACGTAAAGGAGTTTCAGCTCTAAAACTCTCGTGGGCGTCGCCAATCTCTTCAGCTAGGGTTGTGTCTGTGTATTCTGACATTCGTATAGTCTTAAAAAACGGATGCAAAGGTAGTTATTAGTCCCAATAAGGAACCCCTTGTTTTACTGCTTTCTCCTTTAGTGATTCTATGGAAGCCTCGATACGAACTAGTGCTGCGGTAACATCTGCAATCATCAGTTTAGCATCTTCTTGGGCATTGCGCATGGTGCCCGTGGGTGCCCCTCTATGATTCCAAGCACTCCAGCTCAATAATCCAACAACATCGTTGAGGGAGGCAGATGATTCGAGTTCGCGTTTTTTGCGCGTTGCATCTCCATTGATCAGTACGCCAACTTTCTTCAACTCAATATCGATGCCTCGTGCCACTACGAGGTCCTCTAGTGAGCCTCCTGGGGTGTTACGAAGACCTGTTCTTATTTCATTAAGGTCTCTCTGAAGCGATTCAAAAGTATGTACCACACGATTCGATGAAGCAAGCAATTGATCTACCGAACGATTAAAGTTCATTTCGATCTCCTCATAATTGTACAAGTGATTTACTTCGAACGTGTGACCTTCAATAAGCGTTGTGAGTACGCCGTTGGTCGAACGATAGACGTCTACAGTGTATGACCCGGGCAAGATAAACGTGGTCGTAGAAGGGTTAGTTTGAGGCTCACCTCTTTTGTTGATGTTCGCAATGCTGCTATATCTACCGTTCCAGGTGAATCGCTGAAGCCCAGAGAAGTCTCCACGGGTGAATCTAGCTACTTCGATGCCGGTTGAGTCTTTCACTGTAAACAATAAGTATGGAGTTTCCTCCCAGTCCTCATCGCGCAATTGCTCAACGGTCGGGTAGTGCGGTAGGTCTTCTTTTTCTTCAGGACGGTTTTCCTTTACGCGCTTGGCTGCCTGAGAAATGTAAAGTTCGAAAGTGATTCCCATTGGAGGGTTTTTTGCACGATATTCTTGTCCTCCTTTGTAGTCAATTCCGCCAATGTTTGCACGATTAAAAAGCAGTCCCGGCTTTGTGGAGAAAAACGCAGCATCTTGGTTGAGCACATAGTTCATTTCACGCAAAGGGGAATAATTGTCCAAGACATAGAAACCTCTACCAAATGTGGCCAGAACAAGGTCGTTTTCACGCTCTTGAATAGCAATGTCGCGAACGGCTGTTGTCGGCAGCCCACTTCCAAGCTCTTTCCAGTGCTCACCACCGTCTAGGGTAAACCAAATTCCAAATTCCGTTCCAGCGAACAGTAGATTTGGGTTGATGTGGTCTTCTGCCAAAGAATAGACACTACCTCGCTGCGGTAGTCCTGTCACTAGTGCATTCCAGCTTTTTCCGCCGTCGGTACTTTTGTAGATGTACGGCGCGAAATCACCATTTTTATGATTGTTAAAGACGGTATAAACCACCTGGTCATTATGTCTTGATGGAACAATGTCTTGGACGTAAACCAACGGTAAGCTTAACGATCCTACCTGAGTTTTTGGAAGTCCGCTGTAATTTTTGATACTTGACCAATTCTTACCGTCGTCTTCTGTTTTCCAAACCAGACCATCATCCGTACCTGCCCATAACTCCCCGGCATGGTTGGGGTGTTCTTTCAAGCTTACAATGTTGCCATAAATGGAGGTGCTTTTGTGAAGTGCGATTGCTTCTGGACCCCAGTAGCGGTCCATGATAGGCAATCGGTTGCGATCTAACTGACGCGACAAGTCATCTGAAATCACACTCCAGCTGCCTCCGCGGTCTGTGCTTTTAAATACTTTATTAGCGGCAAAGTATAAGGTCTTTGCCTCGTGTTGGCTAGCCACTAGAGGTGCATCCCAATTCCAACGGTACGGTTGCTCCTTGTAACGAGGTTGCGGCTGAATCGGTGTTTTTTCACCGGTTTGTTTGTTGAATCGAACCAACCATCCATATTGCGCTTGTGCGTAAACAATGTTTGGGTCATTTGGGTCTGCAGCACTTTCAAAGCCATCTCCTCCGTTTGTAACGAACCAATCGCTATTGATAATCCCACGTCGATTGATGGTTTGGGAAGGTCCGCCTAGGGAGTTGTTGTCTTGTGTACCTCCATATACATTGTAAAACGGCCAATCGTTATCTACTGCAACACGGTAGAATTGGATCGTAGGGATATTGGCATTCCAATCCCAATTTTTCATGTGGTCCCAAGTTTCATAGAGCCCGCCATCGGTACCGATGATCATATGTGCAGTATTATTCGGATCTATCCAAAGACAGTGGTTATCGACATGTTTGAATTTTTTTGGAATGCTATTGAACGTTTTGCCACCATCCGTACTTACATGAGCATAGGTGTCCATGCTGTACACGGTATTAACATCGGTTGGATGCGCAACAAATTCCACATAGTAATTTCCGCTGGTCTCGTGACCACTTCTTTTCTCCCAACTCACACCCTTGTCGGTTGAGCGATAGGTCCCGTGTCCTTCAATAGTAGCATAGAGGACATCCGGTTGAGCTGGTGAGATGTCCATTCCAATTCTTCCTGCATTTCCGGAAGGAAGTCCGTTTTCGATTTTGTCCCAAGTTTTACCTCCGTCTAAACTCTTGTACAGCGCACTTTGTGGGCCGCCGCTCAAGTGCGTATAGACGTGTCTCCTGCGTTGATGCGCGGTAGCGTAAAGTATTTCAGGGTTGGTAGGGTCCATGTGAATTTCATTGAAACCTGTATGTTCGCTTACCTCTAGGATCTGTTCCCAATTTTCACCACCATCATACGTTTCATAAATACCACGGTCGCCACCGGCGCTCCATAATGGGCCGTAAGCTGCTACATAAACGTGTTTAGAATTTCGTGGGTCGACCACGATCATACCGATATGCTCGCTCTGTTCAAGTCCGGTGTTCTTCCAAGACTTACCTCCGTCATGACTTACGTAAACGCCATCTCCATAGGCCACAGAACGCTGGTTATTGTTTTCGCCGGTTCCAACCCAAATGGTGTTTGGATTGCTTGGATCTATAGTTATGCAGCCAGTGCTGTAGCTCCCTTGTGCATCAAAAATTGGCGTCCAAGTAGTACCGTTATTCGTAGTCTTCCATACCCCACTGGAAGCCATAGCTAGGTACATCTCGGCGTTATTTTCAGGATTCACTGCTAAATCAGCAATTCTACCCGAGGTAGTAGCCGGTCCTAACTCACGGAATTTAAAAGCTGAAGTGCTCTGCTCAGTCCAGTCTGTTGCGTCCTCTTTTGCTTTTTTCTGCCCAAAAGCTGTGGAAGAGAAAAACAGTGCGCCGCCAAGTACAAGTAATAGGGATTTTTTGAAAGAAAGTATAGTCATGGTATGGAAACAATTTTCTTTTGACCTAACACCTTTTGCGTTAGGGAGTTTGCAAAATACCACAAAAGGGGCAAAAGCTACCTTGATTTCGAGCTTAGAATTTCCAAACTGCGCCTAGGTTCAACATAGATTCCATGCTTTGGAACAAAAGCGGGTCCACATAATCTCCGCTAAAGGGATAGTACTGCTGCTGTTGGGTCATCCTGCTGTACCCAATGTTGATGGACATTTCGTCTATTCGTATGCCTGCGCCACAGCCAAATCGCCAAAAATCGCCAAAGGCTTCTCTATAGCTTGGACTCATCGCGACCCCGCTGCGAAGTGTAATCACTCCCGATCGCCATTCACCTGCTGCACTCCACAAATGCTGCGCGTCCAATTCATTTCGCACGACATCTGTCAAATAGCGTTCGTTCCGACTGATCGAAGCGCTCCAGTCATGCGGTATAAGTGTGTGATTCACAGTAAATAATGCGGATCTACCCATCACGAGTGTAGCGCCAGAGCGAAGTTTAGGTGCGGTCATCATGGTCCACATGTAGGCTTCTCCATAACCTTGTGCAGTAGTTCCAGAAGCGGAAATGCTCGGGCGAAAAGCTTTGATCTCTGATTCCCAATCCTGACTAAAAGAGTAGATGTGAGGCAGTTCTAGGGCAGCAGCGAATCGTAAAAATTGCACGGGTCGATACAGAACGCCTAAATTGCCAGAAAGGCCAATAGCGTTGTTGTTCCAGTAGTCGGTGAGAATGAGTCGATCAAGATCAGTCGTGCTATTGTAGGTCTCCTCATGATTAATCTCAACGGTCTCGAAACTATGAACCAGACTGATTGATGCACCATAAAAGAAAGTATTGCCAAGGTTGGTGCCACCGCCAAAGGTCCACCGGTTACGCATTCCCTTCCTAAAGTAGGTATGATTAAAGTCGACATCGCTGAGGTTAGCGCTAGAGTAATAGCTCATGGAATTTGGATCGTAATCCGTCGCATAGCTTTGGTACAAGAGATCTTCATATGCCCCCAATTCAGGTAAATAGTCCGGAGGTGTGCCTTCGGACCGCTCGAGCCATTGAGTAGTCATACTTCCTGTATTTGTGCGAATATCCCGTATACGCTCGCGATAGAGGTCGTCGCTATTGTAGGTGAAAAAGAAATTCCATCCACTCTCTTTATCACGGCCTAGAAAGCCTAACGTGTTTATGTTTAGGGTGGTGGTGTTTCCACGAACGGCCTGGTTATCTAAGGTGTTGCGTTTAGAAAAAATACCCATATCCATAGAGAAGGCATCCTGTCTAAAAAAACCTGCTCCGGCCGGATTTAAGGCAAGTGCCGTAAAAGAACCGCTCATGGCCGTCATGCTACCACCTAAGGCATTGTACCTAGCGTCGCCGTAACTCGCTGGTTGGTTCAATTCAGCATAATAGTCGAGTGTTTGGCTTGATGCATTCCAAGATACAAAGCAAACGATCGCCGATAGGAGGTGTTTCCAATTCATCGTCTTCTTGCGTTAGTGCTTGTATTTCCTGTAGAGCGTTGAGGTGTTGCTCCTCGTTGCGTACCTGGTGAACGAGGTGTACTGACTTCACGTTGTGGAGCGGTTCGTTGCACGGGAGAATGGCTTCGAATACTAGGAGACGTTGGTGATGGCGAAATACGCTCATAGGAATCATAGCTCGAGCGCACTCTCTTTCTGACTTTCTGCGGAGCTGCAGGCGTATTTTCGTTATTTAGCGTTGCTGGGGTGCGCTCTGGTGCGGTACGATCTAAACGTTGAATCTTGTTTCGCGGTGGAAGAGTTTGCTCCTTAGAGTTCTGGTCAATGTTTCCTTTGAAAAGTTCTTGGACAGGTGTGAATACACCGCCCCAACCGGAGCCTTCTGTAGGAGTTGCTGTTGAGCCTGCGGTTCTGCCCGAGGAAGATGAACTCCCAGTGGCCTTATTGTATTTAGAAGGACGTCTACCTCCATAATTGGTGCCGCTTCTCGTGGTTGTTGAACCGTTGGACCAACCGTTATTGCTAGAATTGGTCCAGACTGGATTCGAACCATACCCATATCCGTTGCCGTAGCCGAGACCAAATCCGTAAGGATTCCAAGGGTCGTACCAACCGTAGTTTCCCAGCGGGTACCATAGATGGTTCCAATTATTTACATATCCCATTCCCCAAGCGTTGCCGTAAGGATTCCATGGATCGTGCCACATCGAATTCCCGTAATAGGGATTGTTCCAGGAATTGGAGTTGAACATGAAGTGCTGTTGCATGAGCCTCCACTGCCAAAAAGAAGTACCTGCAAGTGGATAAGGCGGCATAGCGCCAAACCCGTTATTCATGCCCCCTCGAATTCCTTTATTGAACTGGTCTTCGGTAAGCCTATCATTGTCTTGACTCCAGTAGCGATCGAAGTCGAGGTCAGCATTAGGTGGGGAAGGAGTATTGGGTATTGAGGCTGCGCTAAAATGTGGAGACGGCAAGGCTGGATTGTAGTAATTCTCGTCCTCGAAGTAATTCTCAGTTAGGCTCACAGGAGTGCCACACGCACTGAGTAGTGCATAACTTAAACCTAGAAATAAGAGGTGCTTCTTCATAACTTCAGTAACTTTGCCTTTCATATTTAATAAGGTACAAAAGTTATACCAACTGCAAGATACATGGCAAAGCATCTCACTACTCGGGAAGAAGATTATTCAAAATGGTACAATGAATTGGTGGTTAAAGCCGATTTAGCGCAAAACTCTGGTGTGCGTGGTTCTATGGTTATTAAGCCATACGGCTATGCGATCTGGGAGCGTATACAGGCGGATCTTGATCGTCGATTTAAGGAAACAGGTCACATGAATGCCTACTTCCCATTGTTTATTCCAAAATCTTACT
>Ga0209961_1000137_pt1 | contig 26007 bp, 31 predicted proteins | sample SalPonA_B_H2O_MG_FD_185719 | JGI IMG/M metagenome (GOLD analysis project Ga0209961, IMG submission 185719) | Water microbial communities from South San Francisco under conditions of wetland restoration - Salt Pond MetaG R2A_B_H2O_MG (SPAdes)... | ecosystem: Environmental > Aquatic > Non-marine... | reverse complement strand
TGGCCGTCGCGTACGACGATATAAAGGACCGAAAGGGCCGCATGGTCGACGGCGTATTCGTTAAGGACCTGGGCCAATGATAGGGGTACAAGAGGGTACAAATTGTACCTTTTTGTACTTGTACCTAAATCGACCAATTTTTTGGGTACAAAAAGGTACAACACCCCTTTAGGGGTTGTACCCTTGTACCCTTGTACAAGTAGCGCAAACTTGTACTCGAGAGGATTACGGATAAAATGAGCCTAGCAGTTGATATTTTAGCGGACGCAGCGGGCCACTTAGGCGACCGTGCGAAAACATACGACGCACCCGGCGGCGAACGCTCAATGCAGAAAACCGTCGACGCGTTCCGGTGCATTACCGGCGTCGATATGACCACCGAGCAAGGTTGGTTATTTATGGCGGTGCTTAAAGCAGTAAGGGCGCAGCAAGGCGCGTTCAAAATTGACAATTACGAGGACGGCGCGGCGTACTTCGCCCTGGCAGGCGAACAGGCAAAAGCGGACCGAGGTTAACCGATGGCGGAAAAGAAAGCGGCACCGAAACGGCGAGGACGACCACCAGGGAAAAAACCCCCTGCGCTTACGCACGCCCAAACGATGGACGCGATTATCGATTGGCTTTCCGAGGGTAAAACCCTGCGCGAGTTTTGCCGCCAGCCTGGAATGCCGAGCTTTCGATCGGTATACGATTGGTGTGATGCCGACGAAAATTTTGCTGCACGCTTCGCGCGCGCGCGGGAAATCGGCCAGGATATGATCGCCGAGGAAACGATCGAAATTATCGATACCGAACCCGAGTATGCCGAATCCTGGTCCGAGGGCGGCGGTTCCCGTCGTCGCGACGCGGCGTTCGTGCAATGGCAGAAAAACCGGGCCGAGCAGCGCCTTAAATTATTGGCGAAATGGAACCCGAAACGATACGGCGACAAAGTCGGCGAGGGGCCGACCGATAATCGACCGATCAGTATTGAGATAATTAAACCCGATGGCGCAGATTAGACCGACGTTACCGCAATATCAGTATATGACCAGCGAGGCCAGATTCCCGGCGTTCGTCGCTGGGTTCGGGTCCGGTAAAACCGAGGCGTCGGTATTGCGCGCAATTTACGGCATGATCGCGAACCCTGGTACAAACCGGGGATATTACGAACCGACGTACGACCTTATTCGTATGATCGCCTGGCCACGGTTCGAGGAAATCCTTACCAGGTTGGAAATCCCGTACAAGCTATACAAAACACCGTTAAACCAAATTACGATCGAGGGCCTGGGAACGGTATTCTTTCGATCGATGGATAACCCGCAGCGAATTATCGGTTACGAGCACGCCGACGCAGATATCGACGAGCTGGATACACTGAAACGCGACGATGCCGAGCACGCCTGGCGCCAGATAATGGCCAGGAACAGGCAGCACAAACCGAACGGCGCACCGAATACGATCGGCGTTACGACCACCCCCGAGGGATTTCGATTCGTATATGAGGCCTGGAAAAAGGAACCTCGAGCCGGGTACGAAATAATCAAGGCCTCGACCTTTAGTAACCCGCACTTGCCCGATGGCTATATCGAGGCAATCCAGGACCTTTACCCCGAGCACTTGTTGGCGGCCTACCTTAACGGCGATTTTGTAAACCTAACCTCGGGCACCGTATACGCGTCGTACGATCGCGCCAGGTGCAACAGCGACGAAACGATCCAGGAACGCGAGGACCTGTTTATCGGGTGCGATTTTAACGTTACGCAGCAGGCGGCCACGGTTTACGTTAAACGCCCTGGCGTCGAGGGGCCGTCCTGGCACGCGGTCGACGAAATGGTCCGTATGTACGATACGCCAGAAATGATCGAGGTTATTAAATCCAGGTACCCAGGGCATAAGGTTTATATTTACCCGGACGCCAGCGGCGGGGCCAGGAAAACGGTTAACGCGTCGGTATCGGATATCGCCCTTTTGCAGCAAGCGGGGTTTTACGTCCGGGTAAAATCCAAAAATCCGGCGGTTAAGGACCGGGTCCTCGCAATGAATAGCGCCCTCGACCGAAACCTGGTAAAGGTTAACGCGAAACGGTGCCCGAACGTCGCGGAATGCCTGGAACAGCAAGTATACAAAAACGGAGAGCCGGACAAATCGAGCGGAAACGACCACCAAAACGACGCGACCACGTACCCGATAGCGTACGAAATGCCGATCGTTAAACCGGTCGCCTCGGTCGACTTCGCTTTTGCGATTTAATTTACGGTGCTAATATGGCCCAAACGATAGGATTACAGTTATGCCGGTAAGTACAAAACACCCACAATACGAGCTATACGCGAGCGTATGGCAGAAAACGCGCGACGCCGTGCGGGGTTCGGTTGCCGTTAAAGAGCAGCGCGCGAAATATTTACCCGTACCCGATGCAGATACGAACGCCCAGGGCGTCGATTCGGTCCGGTACAAACAATACCTAAAACGCGCGGTATTCACAAACTACACCGGGCGCACAAAAAACGCCCTGGTCGGCGCAGCATTTCGCAAGTCGCCGATGTACGAATTACCCGACGGCCTGGAATACCTGGCGGACGACGCCACCGGCGACGGCCTAAGCCTGGAACAGTTGGCAAAGGACGAGCTTTCGAACCTACTCGAAACGGGTCGAACGTTATTCCTGGTCGATTACCCCCAGGCAGAGGACGGACTTTCGGCCGAGGACGTCGCCCGCCTGGACCTGCGCGCCTCGATTATCCCGTACACGGCCGAGGCGGTGATTAACTGGAAAACCGAGGTTATCGCCGGGCGCCGGTTGCTAACCCTGGTCGTACTGGCGGAACCCTACCTCGAGGCCAGCGACGAGTTTACCCACGAATCGAAAACGCAATACCGCGTTTTGCGCCTGGGCGAGGACGGTTACAGCCAGCAAATTTACCGGGACGACGAGCCGTATACCGAGGAATTTTTCCCGCGTCGTGCCGATGGTTCGACCTGGGACGTTATCCCGGTAACGTTCGTCGGCAGCAAAAACAACGACTCGACGATCGACGACGCGCCCCTGGCGGATATTGCCGACGTAAATATCGCGCATTATCGAAACTCGGCCGATTACGAGGAAAGTTGTTTTATTACCGGGCAGCCGACCCTATTTATTACGACCAGCCTGGACGGCGAAACCTGGAAATCGCTTAACCCGGAAGGTATTAAAATCGGATCGCGCGCGGGCCACGTCCTGGGCGAAACCGGGTCCGCGTCGCTATTGCAGCCAAACCCGAACCAGTTGGTGCTTAACGCAATGCAGGCCAAAGAATCGCAAATGGTTGCGATCGGCGCGCGTATAATTACCGACCGCAGCGGTAACGAAACTGCCGAGGGCGCCCGTATTCGGTTCGCGTCGGAAAACTCGGTCCTGGGCGATATCGTCGGGAACCTATCCGAGGCGATCGAAACGTGCATTTACTGGTGCGGCGAATTTATGGGCGTGCCCGTCGACGATATCGAGTTCGATATTAACCGCGAGTTTTACGACAAGTCGGTCGACCCGCAGCTAATTATGAGCCTGGTTACCTTGTTGGATCGCCAAATCGTAAGCGACCAGGATATTTTCGACCGTTTGAAAGCGGGCGGATTGATTGAGCCAGGCCGAACCCTCGAGGACGTACGCGAGGAAATCGGCGAGCTTTCGCCCCTGGCGTAACGAGGTGCAGCATGGCAAAGCGGATCGATAAGTCGAAAATGAAATGCAACACCCCGAAACGGACCCCGAACCACCCGACAAGGTCGCACGTCGTAAAGGCGTGCGAGGGCGGCAAGGAAAAAATTATCCGGTTCGGGCAGCAAGGCGTATCGGGATCGCCCCCTCGCAAGGGCGAGAGCAAAGCCGATGCAGCGCGGCGCGCGTCGTTCAAGGCCAGGCACGCAAAGAATATTGCAAAAGGCAAAATGTCGGCGGCCTACTGGGCCGACCGCGAAAAATGGTAAAGGGGGTCCGATGCCAGTTACCAAAGTAAAAGGCGGTTATCGATGGGGTTCGAAAGGTAAGGTTTACCCGACCAAAGCCCAGGCAGAAAAGCAGGGCCAGGCAGCGCACGCGGCCGGGTATAAGAAAAAGGCCAAAAAGGGCAGCAAATGAGCACAAACGAAAACCTCGAGGACGGGTTTACCCGGCACCAGGTATTCGTGCAGCGGTACGCAAAGGGCCGCGAGCGCGAGGCGATGCTGCATATTGACCGTATGATCGATAAAGCGGTCGATCAATTACGCAGCGGCCGGTTAACCGAGTTCGGCGAGCAAAGGGCGAAACAAATTATTGTCGACCTGCGCCGAATGATGTCGGAGCTTGGTTTCGAGTATAGCGAACGAATGATCCGCGAAATGGCAGAGTTCGCCGATTACGAGGCCGAGTTTACGTTCGACCTGGTGGGGCAGCACGTTATCGCCGACCTTACATTACCGTCGCCAGGACAAATCCAGGCCGCAATATTTACCGATGTAATGAACCTCGAGCCGACGAAAGGGTACACGATCCGCGATGCACTTTCGGAATTCAACACCAGGAAGCAAAACCAGATTATCCAGCAAATCCGGGACGGCGTGGTCCTGGGCCAAACTATCGACCAGGTCGCGTCGAATATTACGAGCCTGGCACCGGTACAAAGGCGCCAGGCGGCGACGCTGGCCCGAACGATAACGAACCGGGTATCGATCAAAGCACGCGAAACCACGATGCGCGAAAACGACGACGTGGTCGAGGCGTACAAATGGGTCGCGACCCTCGATTCGCGTACCAGCCTGGTATGCGCGGGCCGCGACGGCCAGGTTTACAAGGATATCGACAAAAACCCGAAACCCCCGGCGCACTTTAATTGCCGGTCGACGATAACGTACGTCGTTAAACCCGAGTTCGACCTGGGCGCCAATATCGAAGGCGAACGCCCGTCGATCGGACCCGACGGCGACGTTACCCTGGTAAACGACAAAACGACGTATTCGCAATGGTTGCGGCGCCAGCCCCAGGCATTCCAGGACGAAATACTCGGCCCTGGTCGTGCTGCACTATTCAGAAAGGGCACAATACCGCTCGATCGGTTCGTCGACGAGAACGGCCGCGAGCTTTCCCTGGCGGAATTGCGCGACCTCGACCGGCAAATGCAGGGCACCGGGTCCGCACCGACGCCAGAGCAGGAACCACCGGCACCGCCCGAACCGCCCAGGCCAGCGTTTACGTTTACCCCGGCCGAGCAAATCGAGTTTAAGTCGCCCGCAGCGGCCCGTAAGGAAATCGCCCGGCGGTTCAATATTGCCGAAACCGACGACCGATACGATACCGATAAATTCCGGTTCCGTGGTCGGCGCCAGGATTACGGCAAACGTAATTCGGCCCTTAAAAATATGCCGCCCGAGGTCGTCCAGGGATACGCAGCGGTACAGCCCGAGCTTGACCAGTTGGCCCAGGCATTCAATATCCCGCCCCTGCGCGGCATGGCCAGGATTCGCGCCAATTCGCGAGCCGGGGCCGATATGGGCGACGGCATAATGGGCATTAACGGCGGGTATCAGCAAAAGCAGCTAAAAAATATCGAGCGATCGACGGTTCGAGGCGGCGAGTTAAATAATTGGTCCAGCGATTTCGACGACGCTACCTGGTCGGAGGTGCGGAAAGCCCGGTCCTGGACCGCCGACAGTTATTTCGATAACCGGTTCGACGGGTTCCGGTCGACCCTTTACCACGAGTTCGGCCACCACGTACACCAAATGTACGGCGTTAAACCTGGCGAATACTTATCCACAGGGTACCGATGGAAACCCCAGGTCGAGGAACGCCTGGCGGCGATCCGTAACCGCAAGGGGCCGACCTTTTACAGCGACACGAACGAGCGCGAATGGTTCGCCGAAAATTTCGCCCTGTATTTTATGGATAAAAAAGACAAAACCGACCCGTTATTCCGTGAGCTAATCGAGGACCTTTTAAATGCAGCTAACCGACCATGAAATCGAAACAGTCGATAAAATATCGGCGATCACAAACCAGGATTACGTTTCGCCCGAGGATATAATCGAGGCCAAACGTTTAATAAATACACTACCGGACGAAATCGCCCGGATGTATGACGAGGCGTTTTTTTTGATTGATGACGACAAAACGCAGTAATATGACAAAACCGGGGCGGTGCCCCAAATGCTAAAACCGGAGGCTATAGCATGAGCGACGAAATTTTCGAGGGCGTCGAAATCGACGACGAAGTAAAAAACCAATTAGCGGAACGCGTAAACGCAACGCTGCAAACTAAACTCGACGAGGAAACAAAGGGCCTTAAATCAAAGGTCGACGAGCTACTCGGCGAGAAAAAGGCAGCGCAAAAAGCACGCGAACAGGCGCAGCTTGAGGCAAAACAGCGCGCCGAGGAAAAGGCAAAGGCCGAGAACGATTATAAACAGCTTTTCGAGAGTCAAAAGGCCGAGGCGGATACGCTGCGCCAGACTATAGAGAAAATGAACGGCGACATAACCCGCGAGAAAATCACGGGCCAGGCCGCGAAATTAGCGTCGAGCTTGACAAAAGACACAGGACGCGCACAATTACTGCAACAACAGATAAGCCAGAGGCTTACACTTGTTGACGGTGAGCTAAGGGTAACCGACGAAAACGGGCAGTTAACCGTATCGACTTTGGACGATTTAACGGCCTCGATCAAAACGGCGTATCCTTTCCTGGTTGATGGTAACCAGGCAAGCGGTGGCAGCGCCACCAGGTCGCAAGGCAGCGCCGAGCGATCCAGGCAAATAACCCGATCCGAATTTGACGCAATGCCGCAAGGGCAACGTGCGGACTATGTCAAATCGGGCGGTAAAATCGTAAACGATTAACTTAACCCAGGAGGCCGACAATGGCTAACGTATTAACAAACCTTGCCGCCGACATTTACAAGGCGGCCGACACGGTGGGACGCGAGCTTGTCGGCTTTATTCCCGCATCTACTATTAACGCAGACGGCAGCGAGCGCGTAGCGAAGGGCGACACAGTTCGCGCGAGCTTTACACGCGAGGCCGCAGCGGTTGACGTAACCGAATCGATGACAGTACCGGAAGGTACGGACCAGACGGTCGACAGCAAAACGCTATCGATCAGCAAGTCGCGCGCCGTACAAATCCCGTACACTGGCGAGGACGTGCGCCACCTAAACAACGGTATCGGGTTCGAAACCGTATACGGCGATCAGTTGGTCCAGGCAATGCGTGCCCTTACCAACGAAATCGAGGCGGACCTGGCGGTCGAGGCGTATACAAACGCGTCGCGTGCGTTCGGTACGGCAGGCACTACGCCGTTCGGTTCTAACTTTAACGAGGTGGCCGAATTGCGCCAAATCCTCGTCGATAACGGTATGCCAGCCAACGATGGCCAGGCGTCGCTTATCGTTAACACTTTGGCAGGTACTAACCTGCGCCAGCTTGCCCAGTTGCAGAAAGCAAACGAGGCGGGCGGCGTGGATATGTTGCGCCAGGGTATTTTGCTCGATCTGCAAGGCCTCGGCCTGCGCGAGTCGGCGGGTATCCAGTCGCACACCAAAGGCACCGGGGCGTCGTACCTGGTTAACGATGCAGCGTCGGCGATCGGCGATACCACTATCGCAGCCGATGGCGGTACCGGTACGATCCTGGCGGGCGATGTTGTCACCATTAACGGCGATACTAACAAGTATGTCGTGAACGGCGCCCTGGGTGGCGGTTCGTTCGTAATTGGTGGCCCAGGCCTGCGCCTGGCAGCGGCAGACGATGCAGCGATCACGGTTGGCAACAGCTACACCGCGAATATTGCAATGCACCGTCGCGCCCTCGAGCTTGCGATCCGTGCCCCAGCAGTACCCGAAGGCGGCGACACCGCCGACGATGCAATGCTGGTGCAGGACCCGCACAGCGGCCTAGTATTCGAAGTACGTATGTACAAAGGATACCGTAAGGCAATGATCGAGGTTGCGGTCGCATGGGGCGTTAAGGCTTGGAAACCAAACTTTATCGCTACATTGCTCGGCTAACCGAGAGCAAAGGGGGCCTCGTGCCCCCTTTACTTGATCGGAGGGAATAAAGCATGACAGAACAAAAGAAACCGACGCGACGCGCAGCGCCTAAAAAGGCGGCCGAAGCGGCGGAACCAAAAAAGGTAACCCTGGTTAAAATGGTACGCGAGGACGGCAAAACGGCCGACGTGCACCCCCAGGAAGTCGAAAATTACCGCACCGGCGGCTATAGCGAGGCGTAAGGTATGGCACTGGTAATCGAGGACGGCACGCGAGTAAGCGGCGCAAATAGTTACGTTACCCTGGCAGAATTTAAGGCCTGGGCGGATTCGCGCGGCATTACGTACGGCACCGACCAGGTTATCGAGTCGCAAATCCTGCGCGCAATGGATTATATCGAGGGCCTAAGTTTTGTCGGGTTCAAGGAAACCGAAACGCAGCCCTTGCAATGGCCCCGAGTAAACGTCGTTATTGACGGGTTCGGCCTAAACGCGAGCACGATACCGGCCCAGCTAAAAACGGCCGTATACGAGGCAACAAAGGTCGAAATCGACGGCGATTCGAAATTCGCCCCGGTCGATCGCCAGGTAACCAGCGAAAAGGTGGGCTCGATTTCGATTACGTACAAGGATAACGCGGCAATGCAGCGCGCGACCCCGGCGTTAACGTCGGCCTTGCGTAAATTGGTACAGTCACCAATGGCGGTAATTCGGGCATGAGTTACGATTATACGGGTATAACGAATTCGGCGACGAACCTTATAACCAGGTTCGGCAAATCGTACACGTTTACCCGCACGACAAACGGCGGGTATAACCCGGCAACAGGTACCGCCGGGGTCGTTACGACCGACTTTACGAAATACGCGTGCGTATTCAATTACACCGACCAGGACCGGGCCGACGGTACGATCCTGGCCAGCGACCGGCGTATGCTGGTCGAGTCGGGCGATTACCAGGTCGGCGATACCGTCGTCCTCGGGTCCGACGTTTACCAGGTTATTAACGTAAGCCCTATCGCCCCCAGCGGCGACGTGGTGGCGGCAAATTTGCAGGTACGGAAGTAATGGCTAAATCATTTACCCAGGCAATCGAAGGTTTCGCCCAGTTCCCGGAAAAAGTTGTCCGGGGGACGGTGCTTTCGATGGGTTCGAAAATTATCGAACGGTCGCCGGTGGGTAATCCGTCGACCTGGAAAAAGCCCCGTAAGGGATACGTCGGCGGCCGGTTCCGTAATAACTGGCAATTCAGTATTAACACCCCGGCAGCCGGGACGAACCAGGGTACCGACCCGAACGGCGCGAAAGCGAACGCGGAATTAAAAGCCCTGGCCAATTCGTTCGATATGGGCCAAACCTTTTATATGACGAATAACCTACCGTACGCGGTTCGACTCGAGTTCGGTTGGTCAAAACAGGCGCCCCAAGGTATGGTTCGAGTTGTCGTCGCACAATACGAGCAGGCGATCCGGGAGGCAGCGGCGAAATTATGAGCACGTATTTTAACGATATGCAGGCCGCCCTCGATACGCAGCTTTCGACCCTGGCCGGTGGTTACGATATCGCCTGGCCAAACGTCGACTATAAACCGACGGCGGGATCGACATTTTTACGCGCGAGCTTTATACCAGGGGAAACAGCCCAGGTTACGCTCGGCGGGTCCGGCAAGGACGAAACAAACGCTATTTACCAGGTCGACGTCGTTACCCCTCGAGGGGCCGGGCGTACGTCGATCGTCGATAATGTCGCGGACCACTTTTCGAGGGGTTCCGTATTGGCATACAATGGTACGAAATTGCGCGTTCGTTCGGTGAGTATCGGGCCAGCAATAAACGACGGGGCCTGGCATTTCGTGCCGGTTTCCATATCGGTACAAACTTACACGGAGGCTAGATAATGGCTATTGCAAACGGTGCACAGCACAGCATGGCGTATATCGCGGAAACCACTTACGGCACGACCCCCGCGACGCCAGCATTTACACCCCTACCCCATACGGGTACGACCCTGGGAATTACAAAGGACGGAATCGAATCCGAGAAACTGCGCGGCGATCGCCAGGTCGAGGATTTCCGCCACGGTAACAAATCCGTCGCGGGCGATGTATCGGCCGAATTGGAATACGGCGCGTTCGACGATATCCTCGAGGCTTTGCTTTGCGGGACCTGGTCGACCGACGCTTTAAAAGCAGGCACGACCCGTCGATCGTTTACGCTCGAGCGCAAGTTCGGCGACCTAAGCACACCCGAATGGCACCGCCATACCGGGTGCGAGTTTAATACCCTGGGCCTTTCCGTATCGCCTAATTCTATGGTTACGGCCACGTTCGGCGTAATTGGTAAGGACCTAACGATCGGCACGTCCGCCCTTTCCGGCGCCACGTATGCAGCCGACAGCGGAAACAAACCGTTCGATTCGTTTACCGGGTCGATCCAGGAAGGCGGCGCCAGCATTGCGACCGTTACCGCCCTGGAATTGAACCTCGAAAACGGTATCGAGCCATTGTTCGCGATCGGCAGCCAGACCACCCAGCGCCCAAGTATCGGCAAGTCGCGACTAACAGGTACGTTAACGACGTATTTCGAATCCAGCGACCTATACGAGAAATTCCTTAACGAAACGGAATCCTCGATGCAGCTTGTACTTACCGACCTGGACGGCAATTCGTACACGATCGATATTCCTCGAGTTAAGTACAACAGCGGCCAGCCGGACGTATCAGGCGAGGGCGCGGTAACGGTTCCAATGGAATTTGTCGGCCTTTACGATTCGACCGAGGCGTCGCAAATCAAAGTAACCAGATCGGCGGCATAATATGGATTTCGATAAACTGGCAACAGTTGACCGTCACGAAGCCGGGGCCGAGTGTAATATCCTCGACCCCGGTACCGGGAAACCGACCGACGTATTTATTAAAATACAGGGCGCGGATTCGAAGGCCTGGCGAGCAGCTAAGAAAAACCAAACGGCGAAAATCATTGCAGCGCGAGCAGCAAAAAAGGACCTCGACGGCGATATTAACGACCTGGGAATCGATTTCGATAAAATGGATATCGACGCCCTGGTATCGGTAACGATCGACTGGCGAGGTATCACAAAGGGCGGGAAACCGTACAAATTTTCGGCAGAAAACGCCGAGGCACTATATTCGCAAGCCCCGAGTATTGTTCGACAGTTGTTGAATTATATCGGCGATGGCGAAAATTTTACCGGCGGCTAATCGACGAGTTTGTACTTTTTGGTCGCTGGTGCTTTTATATGCGATCCAAACCGAAAGGGTCGGAGGTTAGCCGATACGACACGTTAAAACAGGTCGAAAAAAGCACCGGTAAAACCCCGGCCGGGTTGTTAAATGGTCCCATATTGCGCCGAGAACACGCCGACGCCTGGGATATATTTAATACCCTGGCCGAGCATAGTTACCAGGAAATCGAGTCGTTTGGCCGGTTAACTGGTAATTTCTTGAGTGCCTGGGAGGTTGACGCCATAATGACGTTAAGCAGATATATTGGCGAGGACTTATCCCGATGGCCACCGAAGTAGGACAATTAACCCTTAAAGTCGATACAGGCGACGTCGCACGCGCGACGAAGCAAATCGAGGATATGGGCAATTCCGCAAGGGATACCGCCCAAAAAATCGACAAAGTTACCCCCGCGACAAAAACGGCAGGCACCGGAACCCGTGGCCTGGGCAACGAAGCCCAGAAAGCAGGCAAGCGAATAAACGATCTCGGCGACGAAATCCAGGACGCAAACGCCAAACTTAAAACCATGCCGACCCAAACAAAGGCGGCAAACGACGCAATGGGCAGTTTCGGTCGTAAGGCCGGGATGGCAGGTATTCAGTTCGAGCAGTTGGCGGGCCAAATTGCAATGGGCCAAAACCCAATGCAGGCGATCGGCGTACAAGCGGCCGACCTCGGGTTTATCCTGGGCGTGCCTTTACTGGGCGCCGTCGTCGGTATCGGGTCGGCTATTGCGTCGGTCCTATTGCCGAACCTGCTAAAAAGCGAGGACGCGTCCGAAACCCTATCAAATGCAATGGAACGCCTTTCGGAGGTTATCGAAAGGACCGAAACCGGGTCGTTCCAGCTTACCCAGCGATTCGTTACCCTGGCGGAAAAATCCCGCGAGCTTGCGGCGATCGACCTTGCGATCGGTATCGCCCAGGCGACGATCGCATACGAAACCGCGACCGAGCAGATACGCGGGCAGCTTGAGGGTATCGTCGGCGTTATCGGCCCGACCACCGCAGCGTTCGAGGAAATAAACGACGCGATCCGGGAAACCGGCGAGGTGCCCCGCGAGTTGCAGGGGTTTTATAACTGGACCAAAGAAATCGGCGAGGAATTCGGTGTTTCGCGCGACCAGGCCCTCGACTTGGTGCTGGCGTTTAAGCGATTCCAGGACGGCGTTATCCCATTGGCGGATTTACGTTCGGAGGTGCTGCGCCTGGCAGAAAGTGGCGATATGTCACGCGACAGCACGCGCCAGCTTGTATCGGCATTCCTGGACAATGTCGTCGCAGCGGGTAACGCGGAACAAGCCCTCGAGGCATTAAACGCGGTCCTAAACAACACCGACAGCGCATTGCAAACAGCGACGCAGCACGCGGACGGATTCGCCCAAAGCGTGGCGGGCATGATTTCGGTACTCGAGCGACGCGACGCAGCCCTTAAAAATTCCGAGGAAACCCTGGCGGTGCAGGCAGCCGTCGCACGAGGCGCCAGCGAGGCCGAGGTACAGCGTATCCGCGACCTTTACGCGGCGATTGAAGCCGAGGAAGCGCGCCAGGAAGCGGCCAGGGAATCCGCCAGGGAGCAAGAGCGGGCCGCCAGGGAATCGGAGCGCACAGCCGAACGCGAAGCCAGGGCAGCCGAAACAAAGGCCGAGAGGGAAGCCCAGGCGGCCCAGGACGCGATTACCCGCCGGAACCAGGAAGCGCAAAGCGTCGCCGAATCCTTGTTACGTGAGGAGGAAGCGATCGCGCTATCGTACGAACGTCGGCGCGAGGCGATCCTGGCCTCGACCCAGCTTACCGAGGAACAGAAAAACGAGCTTATCCGACGTTTAACCGAGGAATCGAACGCGGAATTACTCGAGCTTAACGCGAGTTACTGGGACCAATGGCTTACCAAACAACAAGAAAGCATGACCACGTTCGACGACGTGGCAGCGGGCGCCCTTAATACGTTTAAAACGGCGGCCGGGTCGGCGTTCGAAAGTATTATTTTCGACAGCGAAAGCGCCAGCGACGCGGTACGTAATTTCGCCGAGGCGATGGGGCGTTCGGTAATTAACGCCCTGGGCCAAATGGCGGCCGAATGGGCAGCGTATTATATCGTTCAGTCGCTAATGGGCAAAACAGCCCAGGCAGGCGCAGCGGCAGCAATGACCGCGAACGCGTCGGCTACCTCGATGCAGGCAGGCCTTGCGGCGTTCGCCTCGACGGCGGCAATACCAATCGTCGGCCCAGTAATGGCACCCGGCGCAATGGCGGCAGCTATCGCGGCCACGTCGCCAATGGTTGCGGCCATTTCGGCCCTAGCGTCGACAGCGGTTGCAGCGCGCGCCCTGGGCGGCCAGGTACGGGCGGGCGAGTCTTACCTGGTTGGTGAACGCGGCCCGGAATTGCTAACAATGGGCGCCAGCAATGGGCGGATAACACCAAACGAAATGCTGCGCGGCCAGACCAGGGCAGCACCAGCCCAGGGCAGCGGTAAAACCGAGCTAAACGTCCAGGTGCAAAATTACGGGTCGTCGGAAATCGAGGTCCAGCGTATCAGCGAAACCGACGTGCGTATTATTGCGCGCGAGGTTGCAGCGCAAACCGTACGCGAGCAGGCGCCGGGCGTCGTCGCGTCCGATATCAATAACCCGAACGGTCGCGTATCGAAATCGCTATCGAATAACGTGATCGCACAGCGGAGGCGCTAACGATGCCGACAAAATTTGTCATACCACCAAACCAAAACAGTTACCGGGTAAAGGACGGCGAAACAACGATCGCCGTTAAACTGGACGGCGGCGCCTCGAGGTACCGTCGCGATATCCTTAACGCGTATTATACGGTCGATTGCGAATGGCGCCTAAGCCAGGACGATTACCAGTATTTCCGGGCGTTCTATAACACCGAAACGACCAGCGGTTCCTTGCCGTTCCTTATCGACCTAATTACCGACGAGGCGGACCTTACCGAGCACGAGGCGCAGTTTATCCCGGATACGATCCAGCTTTCCGTTTATAACGGCGCGTATTTCACGGTACGGGCGCAGCTTGAGGTTAAACCGATACCACGGGATGCCACCCTCGACGCCACCCTGGTAATGCTATTTAGCGAATACGGCGGCGATGTCGAGGCGCGCGGTATGCTCGACCAGTTGGAACAGCTAACAAATGTCGACTTTGCGGAGTCGCTGGCATGAGTGCATATACCGAGTTTTTCCTTAATTCGCCCTCGAGCATTGTACAGCTTGAGCTTTTAATGATTTCGCACCCGAGTTTTTCGCAGGATTACCGGATCGTTCGAAACGCCGTAAACGGTATTACGGTCGGCGGCCTGGGATCGGGCGGGGTAAATCTATTTAACCCGGCGGACCCGGACGTCGTCGAGGATTATTACGTTTACCCGAGCGGCGTCCTATCGGCGAATTCGTCGTACTGGGCCAGCGGTTACGTGCCCCTGGTGCCAGGTACAACGTACACCCGATCGTTTGTGAGCTTTTACGCCTATTATGACCAGGACAAAAATTTCCTTTCGGAGTATCGCGACAACACCGTCGGCAGCGCGACGTTTACCGTACCCGAGGGCGTGGCATACGGGCGTTTTAGTATTAACAATTCGTCGTATCCGACGTTTCGTATTGTTCGAGGCACCAGCGCAGGCGACCCGATCGCGTGGGGCGAGGCCGATTTCGCGTATTACCCGTTACGGATCGTCGGTAATGGCACGCGCGAAAACCTCGATTTCGGTATCCGTATCGACGTCGGCGACCTGGGCGAAGTATTACCGGCCGAGCTTGACCGGATCGCCACCGACTTAACGTACGGTAAATTACCGACGGTTCGGTACTGGACATACCGCAGCGACGACCTTACGACGCCGTTATACGGCCCCCTGGTGCTCGAGGTTAAGAATATAAACTTTACGCGCCTGGGCGCCACCCTGGACGCCAAAGCGCCGTCGCTAAACGTTAACCGTACCGGAGAACGATATAAAACGAGCCGGTTTCCAATGCTGCGCGGGTTTTTATGAGTATCGACCAGTTTTTTAACCGCACGTATAATCGGAATACGTATAACTGCGCGCATTTTGTCGTCGAAGTTATCCACAGGTTAAAAGGGGTCGATATCAGCGAAACAATGCGCGGTTTTTTGATGCCGCCAAAGGAAAGGACGGTCCGGGCGTCGTTACGCCGAGCGTTTGTTAAGTTGGAAAAGCCCGAAAATTATTGCATTGTACTAATGCAAAGGGCCAGGACTACGCCGCACGTCGGCGTTTATATCGATGGCAGAGTATTACAAATCCACGAGCGCGGGGTCGAGTACGTCGACCTGGACCTGGCGAGCCGGGGGTTTACTAAAACGGGGTTTTACCAATGCTTAAACAAATAATCGTCGCAGAAAACCCGCTCGATCCGAACAGTTGGGAACAGCATTTCGCGACGGATATTCGCGAGTTCCTGGTCGAAAGGTACGGCGATAAATTCCCGGACACCGGGCGAATTTACCACGGGCACGTTTCGGTCGATCACGACATAACCCCGAGCGACGAGCGCGGTATCGAGCGCCTGGGCGAGCTTGAGGGGCCGTTTTACGTCGTTATATACCCGCACGACCCGATTACAATTATCGTCGCCGTCGTGGCGGTTGCGGCGGTAGCGGTGGCGGTTAGCCTGGCGTTAACGCCCCCGGTTCCGTCGCTACGTAACACGCAAAGCGAATCGCCGAATAACGAGCTTTCGGCCAGGGAAAACCGGGCCAGGGTCGGCGGTCGTATCCCGGAAATTTACGGGACGGTTACCTCGACCCCGGACCTTGTCGCGGTGCCGTATAAAGAATTTGTCGACCACCAGGAGGTCGAATACGCGTATATGTGTATCGGCCGGGGGTCGTACGCGATCGACGCGGACAGTATCCGCGACGGCGAAACGATCCTAAGCGAAATCGCGGGCGCGTCCGTATCGGTTTACGGTCCTGGCACGTCGCCAAACAGCGGCACCCCCCAGCTTATCGTCGGTTCGGCGATTAACGAGCCGGTATGGAAAGTCGTTCGTTCGAACGCAGTAAACGGCCAGGAATTACTCGCCCCGGACGCGTCGAATTTTAGCGGCCTATTTAATACGAAATTCGTATACCCGAACCAAATCGTAACCACGGCGACCGGGATCGACTTTACCGAGCTATTTACCGCCAGCACGAGCTTAATTGTATCGAATGCCACGTATACCGAGGTCGTCGGTTCGGGTTCAACGGATACGCCGACGGCCAAATTTACCAGCGCCGGAACGATTGTATATTCCAGCGGTACGCCGTCCTTTTCAGCGGGCGACGTGATTACGGTTAGCCCGGCGGTATTTTTAACCGAGGTCGATACAGTTATCGACCTAAGCGGCACGTATACGGTTTCGTCGGTTAGTTCGACCACGATTACGTTATCCAGCCCGGCGACAGTAAACGGCGATTGGTCGGATATTGCGACAGGTTACGCAGCCAGCGAAACGTACGCCAAAGCGGTAACAATCGAAAGCGAGGGCGAATCGCTTACCGTTAACCTGGCGGGCACGTACACGATTTCCAGCGTAACAGCGAACACGATTAGCCTATCCAGCCCGGCGTCGGTAAATTCCGATTGGAACGATTTAACGCAGTACACCGGGAACCAGACCGGCCTTATGTCGCCGACGATGTACTCGACCGGTATCGTATGGATCGGGCCGTTTACCCTGGACGTCGACGACCTCGAGCAAATTTATATTAACCTGGTGGCCCTTAACGGCCTGTATAAGGACGACGGAAAACAGCAATACGCGTTTAATATCCAGGTCGAAGTCGAGGCAACGCCGGTCGACGCGAACGGTAACGCGATCGGCAGCGCAGAAACGACGACCGGTACGGTAATCGGGTCCTCGAAAACACGAGGCACCAGGGCGTTAACGATCAAATTTAACCCGACGTTTACCGGTCGCTGCAAGGTGCGCGCGCGACGGATTACGAATTCCGATACGTCGTTCGAGGGGTCGGTAATCGACGAGGTTAAATGGCGCGACCTGTACGCAATGTCGCCAGTAAACGAAACAGATTTCGGCGATATTACGACCGTGCATTCGCTTACGTACGCGACCGACGGCGCCCTGGCGCTAAAATCGCGCAAGCTAAATATGGACGTTACCCGCAAAATCCCGACCAGGACCAGCGGCGACCAATTTACGACCACCCTTACGGCCACGAACAGCGCCGACGAAATTATTTCCGCAATCGCCCTCGATCCGAAAATCGGTAACCGGCAAAAGTCGGAAATCGATTTCGACAGCATTTACGACACGGTCGCAGCGGTTAAGGCGTATTTTGGGACCGACGAGGCGGGCGAATTTAATTACACGTTCGACAGCGATAACTTTTCGTTCGAGGAAACAATGTCGACGATCGCAACGGCTATTTTCTGCACGGCGTACCGTCGCGGGAATGTGCTTAAACTATCGTTCGAAAAGGCGACCGAAAACTCGACCCTGCTATTTAACCACCGAAACAAGTTACCCGGCAGCGAGTCGCGTACGGTGCAGTTCGGCGGACCAAAGGAACAGGACGGCGTCGAATACGAATACGTCGACCCGGCCGACGGTTCCCTGGTAACGCTTACCATTCCGTACGATAACCCGCCGGATAATCCGCAAAAAGTCGAATCGGTAGGCGTCCGCAACTACGCGCAGGCGTATTTCCAGGCCTGGCGGATATGGAACAAAATACAGTATCAGAACGTCCTTACCGATTTCGACGCCACCCAGGAGGCGGATATCCTGGTCCTAAACGAGCGTATCCTGGTCGCGGACAACACCCGAACCGGGACCCAGGACGGCGATATCCTGGCCCAGGATAACCTTACCCTTACGCTATCCCAGGACGTGGTATTCGAAACCGGCGAAACATATACGATATTTTTGCAGCATTACGACGGCACGGTCGAGTCGATCGCAGTATCGGCAGGCGCCCAGGCAAACGAGGTTATCCTGGCGACAGCGCCAAAACAGGCCATTTCGCTGGACTCGGCGAATTACGCCAGGGCAACGTACCAGGTCGTAAAAGACTCGAGCGACCGGGAAACGGCGTTCCTGGTTAACGAGAAATCGCCCAGGGATAACTTTACCTCGGGGATTACGGCGATAAATTACGCCGACGAGTATTACCTTAACGACGAGCTTTTGCTTTGGTTACCGTTCGGCCCTAGCGGCACGGCGGACCGTTCGGCGCACTTACGTACGGTTACCCTGGCCGGAACAGCGACCACTACGACCGACGATACCCGAGGGGTCGTTTACAGCAGCGGCGCCAGCACCGGGTTTATAAACCTTAACCTGGTGGCGACGGCGTCGTACACAAAGGCGGTATGGTTAAACCTGGCGGTCGCTGGTGATAATGGTAACATTATGTCGACGGTCGCAATCGACGAGTATTTTTATTACGACGGCACCAAAATAAAGGCGCAGCACTATAACGCGACCCTGGGTAACGATTTAATCGAGGTCGCATATCCTTACGACGCCGACGAATGGGTGCACGCAGCGGTTACGTACGACGCCGACGGGGCGATCGCCAAAATATACTTAAACGGCGAGCTTGCGATCAGCGAGGGCAATTTTAACCAGCGGGCGAACCTTAGCACGCTGCAAATTGGCGCGTTCGCAAACGGCACGCACTGGAACGGTAAAATGGACGATTTCCGGTATTACAAGCGAGCACTAACAGCGGCGGAAATCCGAAAAATATATCGGCAAACGCTTGCATAATTGCCCGATGTTAAACTGGGCGATATGATAGGCACAAACAAAGCGAGGTTACCGACATGGCGGTTATTACTAAACAAGAGCTTGAGGACGCAGCGGTCGACGCGGCCACCCTCGAGGCGGTCGCAAACAGCACCGGCACGACGACGACACGCCTCGGCGCAACGGTTAAGACCGTACGCCAGGCAATCGACGATATCCTAAGCACAGCCCCGGCGCAATCTTACGCCACCGAGGCGGCCCTTTTGGCGGACCTAACGCCGGAAAACGGCACCCTGGCGTTTGCTATCAATACCGATAAGTATTACGTGAAAAACGGCGCCAGCGGGTCCGGGTCCTGGGATTCGTCGACCTCGACGCGTACCGATATGCTGGAAAAAAACAGCACCCGCCAGAGTATTTACCCCGACCCATTGTTCGAGCTTAAAAACGAGGGCGTAAACACGTTTAACGGTTATAGCCTTACCTCGGGAAACTGGGTTTACGATGCCGCATTCGATAGCCCGCTAAAAAAGGGCGCCTGGAAACACGACAGCAGCAGCGGTTCGTTATCATTTTGGTTTGTCGACTGGGCGGATTCGGCCCCAGGCGATACCCTGGTACCTGGCGATACGTTCAGTATCGGCGCCCTGGTTGTTGGAAATAACGGGGCACCCGTAAACCTTACGCACCGGTTCGTTAACGGGTCTCGAACCAGCTACGTAACCCCACAGGTATCGACCAACAAAACCGGCACCGGCGACGTAATGGTTATCCAAATGAATAACCAGACCGTGCCGACCGATGTTACAACGAGCGGTATTTCGTTTTACTTTTACGACGGTTCGCCCGCGACGGATATTCATATCCTGGCAATGTGGATCGTTAAGGACTCGAACGCGGGCGTATGGCCCCCAGGATATCGCAGCCCGGCACAGTTCGGCGCGCTATTCAATGCAGTAAAGGCCGACCTAATAACCGAGGTTTCGACGGCGTCGTCCGATATCGATACGCTGCAAGGCGAAATGACCACGGCGCAAAGCGATATCGACGCGGTCGAGGTCCAGGCGCAGCGCAGCCAAACGTACCTCAATACGATCCTAAATACGCAGCAAATCGAGCCATTACACCAGGCATATATTTACAGTAACGGCGAAGGCGGACCAGCCGACGCGGTTCGTTCGACTTTTGCCGGTTGGGCAAATCCGATCGAATGGGACGGTACGGCATTCGATACCGTAAAAATGTATATCGGTTGCGAATTCGCAAATACGCGCGTTCGGGTTTCGGTATGGTTCGAGGATGGCAGCCTAGCAGCCGACGGGTATAACGTCCTGGCGAATTACGAGGGATATATCACAGTAAATCTAAGCGATCGCGTAACAGGCGGCGCCCAGGTTATTTACGTGGCAGCCCAAACGATCGACGGCGTTACCCGTATGATGCCGTCGCTAACGGTGGCGGGATTTTCTAACGTAACCGATACGGTAACGTATCCACAAAAATACTTTACCCAGGGCAACGGAAAAGAGTTAAACACTATTTCGCAATGGTCAAATGTTACCGGCGGCGTAGGTTATCCAATCGATATAAAACTGTACGACCTGCAAAACGACCAGCGGACATTGCCTCGCCAGGCGATCGCCCAGGACGCGGTTAACCAGGTCCTTACGGCCAGCGCCGACAGTCTATTTTCGACCGGTTCGCCTGTATACCAGAACGGCGTATTAACTGGTTTCATATCGATTGCGTCGACCTTTAGCGGTTGGGCGCAGCCTTTCGAATGGGACGGAACGGCGTTCGATATTGTAAAGGTCGCCTGGCGGACCGAAACGTCCGGTTTCCCGGTTCGGGTTTCGATATGGTCCGGCGATAAGGCGAATATGATCGCCTCGAGCATTATAACCCCGCTCAAAAAAGAGGGGTATTTTTGGGTAAAACTGGATACCCGCGTCGATTCGACACGGTTTATTGATTCGAAATTTAACGTGCTTTACGTCGCGGTCGAATCGATGGACCACCAGGTCAAAATGGCAAACTCGACCGGATCAGGCACAGTTAACCCGGCCGACCCAGTTACGTACCCGCAGCTTTATACGACGGTAACCAACGACGCGACAACGCTTGGCGGTTGGTCGCTTGTTTCCGGTAATACCGGGCGCCCGACTGTATTCGAATTGTACGATAGCGAGCAGCTAGACCCGCCGAGCGGAGGCAGCGAGGACCCAGGCGCCCTAACGGCACCAGGTAGCAGCCAGCCGGTTACGACCCCGCGTTTGTACGGTATCGAAGGGATCGAGGTTAACGTATTCCTTAAAGACCTAATTTCGGCTACCGGGCAAAAGGCGTTTGATTGCGTCGGCGTATCAGCGGGTAATCAGTTCGACGAGCGGTTTTACTATATGCCGACGTCGACCCCGGTTACCGGCGCAGCACTAACGATTAACGTTAAGCACCCCGACGAGCTTTACCAGATCGCCAGCGGGTCGTATTCGCTTTACACCGTGGCGGCAAATGCAGCGGGCGGCGCAGGTCGTCGCGTTTGTTGCATTGGCGACAGCACGACGGCGGGCGGAATTTGGACCGGGCGAATGCTCGAGCAGGCCACAGCGAACGCAAACGGCGTGCAGCTAACAATGGTCGGAACCAAAGGCACGGCGCCAAACCTGCACGAGGGGCGCGGTGGTTGGCGCGTATCGACGTATTACCAGCCTACCGGGTCGAACGTGGCAGAAAACCCGTTCGTACAGAACGACGGCGACAAATTCGACGCAGCGTATTACCTATCGAGCACCGGCCAGGCGGCCCCCGATATCGTTATATGGCACTTAGGCATTAACGACGTATTCGGCCAGGCGTCCGACGCAGGCGTAAACGCGATTATGGATTCGTACCTTTCGCAGTTGGACCAAATGATCGGCACCGTCGCGGCGTCGGACGTGGGTTCGTGGAAAGAATCGAACGCGAACGTGGTTACCCTGGTGGCGGTTCCGATTTCGCCGACTGGGCACCAGGACGCTTTCGGGTATAACTACACGACCGGGCAGTACCGGGACCGTTACAAGCGAAATATTACGGTCGCAGCGCACCGTATCGTCGAGCACTACAAAAACAGCGAGGGCGACGGTATTTACCTGCTACCCTGGAACGTGGTGCTGGACCCCGAGCGCAGTTGGACCACGTCGTCCTGGACGTCGCAGTATTTCCCAAGCGATCCGATTACACGCCAAAACAACGGCGTGCACCCGTCAAGCGTAGGATACGACCAGATGGGCGATGCAGCCTGGGCGGCCCTTAACGTCCTGGTGGCAAATGGCGACGCTTAACGACCTAATACGGGACTGGGATTACCAGGCGGATATATACGCCGATAACTGGGAAATCCTGGTCCCGGATGCCGACGGGGCGTACCGAGGCGATTGCGACGATTTCGCCGTAACCGCCCTTTACCTTATAAGCGGCGAGAGCCTGGCGAAATTTTGGCGTGCACTTTTAACCAGGCGCGCTAAAATGTATTTCGTAAAGGTCGGCGGGGTCGGCCATGCAGTTTTGGAATGCCAGGGGCGTTACATTGATAACATACAAAGGCGGTGGGTAACGCGCGAGGAATTACTGAGCAGCGAACCACCATACGATTTTAAGTTCCGGTGCTGGGTTCCGTTTATCGCGGTAAAAATGGCCCTGGGCAAACTAAAACGGTGGTACGAATGGATCAGACGGTCGTGAATTGGATACTGGCCGCATTCTCGGGAATACTCGGGTTTCTTTTGCGGGCAATATGGCAGGCGGTTACGGACCTGCAAAACAGCGATAAACAAATCGCCGAGAAAATAACAGCGATCGAGGTTTTGGTCGCAGGTAATTATATCAAGCGCGACGAGTTCGACCGGTCGATACAAAGGATATTCGAAAAACTGGACCATATCGACGAAAAGATCGACGGCAAGCGCGATCGCAATTACCCAGTAAAGTAAAGCGAGGTTAAGCCATGCCGTACCAGTTCGATACAAACAGTTCGATCGCCCCTTTAATTGATATCGCGCGGGGGCATTACAACGAATTTCGCCCGGTGCCGCTTTTCGGCTTTAACCGTGCCGTCGGTACGGATTTCGAAACCATTTACAACAACGGCGGCGGCCTGTACCCGTTCCCGGCAGCGGCGGGCACGATTAGCGCAGTAAGCAGCGCAGCCGATGCGATGGGCGTTTATATCGAAGGCCTGGACGCTAATTACGCGCCGATCAGCGAAACGATTACCCTTACCGGCACCACCCCGGCCAGCGGTAGCAAGTCGTTTTTGCGCGTTAACAAAGCCAGGATTACCTCGGGCAGCAATGCCGGGAATATATCGCTAACGATTGGCGCCGGTACCGTGGCGTATATCGAGGCGACGGTCGGCACGCACCAGGCGATCGCCTACACCACCCCGGCAGATACGAAACTGTTTATTGCTGGCGTATCGTTCACGTCGGGCACGGTTAACCCGAACAAATATTTAACCGGGCGCGCGATGATGGAAACCCAGGGCGGCCCGCACTTGCATTTTTGGCAATCGACTTGGGCGGTCGGGTTCCTGCAATTCGACGTTAAAATGCCGTTCGTTATTCCACCCCGGACCGATTTTTCCCTCGAGGTTAAGTCGAGCAGCGGCGAAAACGAAATCGATTGTTTCGTAAACGCATTCCTCGAGGCCGACGGGTGGATCGTCGACGCACTCGCCAGGGAATGGGAATAACAGAAAGGGCGAACCAATGGCGATCGGACTTACCGACCTAATCGCCGGTATATTTAAACCGGCGGCGGACCTAATCGACGACCTGCACACCAGCGAGGAAGAAAAACTCGAGCAAAAACGACTATTGCTCGAGGTCCAGGCGCGGGCAATGGACCGCGTGCACGAATACAATTCGCAGCTACTCGAGGGCCAGGCGAAAATCGTTAACAGCGAGGCGTCGTCCGAGCACTGGTTAACGGCAAACTGGCGCCCCCTGGTAATGCTTACCTTTACCGGCCTGGTCGTGGCCCGGTTCCTGGGATTCGAGGCCGAGGGTATGACCGACGCCGAATACGAGTCGCTTTGGAACCTAATTACAATCGGCCTCGGCGGCTATATCGCCGGGCGTTCGGCCGAAAAGGCGATTAAAACGTACAAGTCGAGCGAATAGAAAGGCCTTGTATATGAACGGTTTTAAATTCAGCAAGCGATCGCTGGAACGAATGGACGGCGTGCACGACGACCTGGTGCGCGTGGCGCATTACGCCCTGGCGATAAGTAAAGTCGATTTCGGTATCCCGGAATACGGCGGATTACGCACGGCCGAGGACCAGGCAAAACTTTACGCAGATGGCAAAAGCAACGCCGACGGTGTTCGTAACAAGTCGTACCACCAAACCGGGCGCGCCCTGGACGTATACGCGTTCGTCGACGGCCGGGCGTCCTGGGACGAGCACCACCTGGCAATGGTCGCGGCGGCAATGCTGCAAGCGGCCAGCCATTGCGGCGTGGCCCTGGAATGGGGCGGCCTTTGGCGTTCGTTTATCGATATGCCGCATTTCCAGATCAGGGAATAAAAAAACCCAGGCCGGAGCCTGGGCAATAGACCTTTAGGAGTTAGCAGCGCAGGGGAGGTCAAACGCTGCACGATCAGAATAACAAACCAGGACCGCAGCGCAAAACCCTAATTTTTACCAGGCGTCGGTTTAAGGCGATTATTCGCCACCAGGGGAATTTGCCCCGGTTTAAGTTCCCAGGGCCAGGTACGCGAGCAGTCGGCGCAAATACGCTGGTTTAAGCTAGAAAGCCCGATCAGCGGACCGCCGCAGGCCGGGCAGAGTTTACGAAGGTCCTTATTCACTGGCCCAGGCCCAGGACACCGACCAAACGCCGTCGCGGCGTACAGCCACCAGGCGCGAAACCTGGCGATCGAACGACGATACGTAACGGATAAGCGCGGAAAGGTCGCGACCCTGTTTAACGTGCTTTTGCATGATAACCCCCTCGGGCCGCATTACGCGGCCTTGTTGTATTGATCAAGCGCAGCCTCGCGCGTTTCGTCGCCGTCGACGATTACGTACGTATTGAAGTCGTAACCGTGGTCGCGGATCATTTCCTCGGCGTCCTGGCGGGTTTCTGCGCTAAACGCCAGCATAAAGTCGGAACCGTACGCAAGGTGGGTCGGACTCATACAAAGCGAGTACACGCGAAAGCGCATAACAGGTTCGCGGAAGTTGCCAGAATGGATCGCGATTTCGGTTTTTTGGATTGCAGTCATTTTTTTACCCTCGTGGTTTGTCGTTTCGATGGATTCTATTATCCAGATATTTACACGAGGTGCAACACTTTTTTACCTTTCGAGGTAATTATTTACCTGGTCGATCGCGTCGTCGCACCCTTTGCATACCAGGACGGTATGGCCCAGGCCCTCGAGGTATTCGATCCAGCCCTTTTGATGGTCCGATAATTTCCCGCCCTTTTGCCGTTTCATTTCGACCCACAGCGACCAGGCAGGGACGTACAGGTCCGGGACGCCTGGCAGCACGCCCTCGAGCTTTAACTGCATGGCGGTTGCTTTCGACCTGGCGCCACCGTTAGGGATCGCGAATATACGAACCCCTCGGAATTGCTGGCGGAACCAGACGACGAAATTTCGTTGCTCGATATGCTCGGTCGGAAAACTACTCAAAACGGTACCTCGTCGCTAAAATCCGGGCATTCGGCGGACCCGTACGAAACGAAATCGTCGGGCGGCCGAACCCCGGCCAGGTTGCAAATTCCGTCGTGCGTATAGTGCTCGCAAGTATGGCAGCACTTTGGCACGGCGTTCGTTAGTAGGCGGATTTCCCGCCATACCCGTAAAAATTCGGGTTCCGGTGGTCGTTTGTTATCAGTCATTAAACACCCTTTGCTTTATATCGAAAAATTTACCATTTTTCGCGTATTTAATTAAATCAGGCGGCGGCAGTTGTTCCATTAGGTGCGCGATATCCGAAAGGCACGAGCACGTTTGTATTTCACGCTTTGCCGCTAGGTCGTCGTTTGT
>Ga0209961_1000136_pt1 | contig 26041 bp, 27 predicted proteins | sample SalPonA_B_H2O_MG_FD_185719 | JGI IMG/M metagenome (GOLD analysis project Ga0209961, IMG submission 185719) | Water microbial communities from South San Francisco under conditions of wetland restoration - Salt Pond MetaG R2A_B_H2O_MG (SPAdes)... | ecosystem: Environmental > Aquatic > Non-marine... | reverse complement strand
ACTAACAGGCAGAGCGTCCAGAAAAGCACTGCAGCGGGGCTGGTGTCACGTGGTTCTGCATGGTGAAGAACTATAGCTTCAGCGGCGATCTCTATCTGTGGGATCATCGCTGGATCGAAGCTCGGCTCTTGTTGCTTCGCTTGCTGAGGCTCTTGTTGCTTCGCTCGCTGAGGCTCTTGTTGCGTCACCCGCTGAGGCTCTTGTTGCGTCAACCGCTGAGGCTCTTGTTGCGGTGCAAACTGTTTCGGCTGTTCAGTTGGCGCTGGCGCTTCGGAAGGCTGCGCTCGAGCCGCAGGTGCCACGGCTGGCGTGGTCTCTTTACTAAACTGAACAACACGGGCCGTTGCGCTCGTAGCGCTATAGTTAGGTGCAATTCGGCTCGAACTACTGGAGGGAGCGCTAGCGGCGGGTGCTAAAGGTGTAGAAGGTGCATTGGGTGTCGCAGTCGCAGCGGGCGTCTCAGGCTTAGGTTGAGCGACACGCTGCAAAGCGTGACTCTTCGCATCAAATACGGTCAGGCATGCACCGCAGCGAACTTGGCCTTGCGCTAGACGCATCTGACCTTCACTCACTCTAAATAGAGCTTGGCACTCTGGGCACTGCGTGATTACCAACTATCTCTCCCTAACGCTTGGTTCCGGTAAGCCGGATCCACTCTTCCTTGCTCGCGGCAGGTTCCATATCGAACCACTGCGAATAGTGTTCACTTACTTCCTCACCTTGTGAGTGTAGCAGACCTGATAGAAGGAGTTTACCGCCCGGCTTAAGCAGTCCTGCTAAAGTAGGAGCCAGTTGCTTCAGCGGACCGGCGAGGATATTAGCCACTAGACAATCCACCTCTAGCTCTGGAACAGCATCGGGGAAGTAGACGGGCAAACGGTTGGCGCCTAGCTGGTTGCGGGCGAGGTTGTCTTGGGTGGCTTGTAACGCCTGTGGATCGATATCTACCCCAGCCACACTCTCAGCACCGAGAAGCAGGGCGGCGATACCAAGAATGCCACTACCACAGCCATAATCGACAACCTGTTGATCTTTTAGATCCTGGGACGCCAACCACTCTAGGCACAGTGCCGTTGTAGGGTGCGTGCCGGTACCGAAGGCGAGTCCTGGATCCAGCATCAGATTGACCGCCTGAGGGTCAGGTACTTCACTCCAACTAGGGCATACCCAGAAGTTCTCACCAAACTGCATCGGGTGGTAGTGACTCATCCACTCGCGCTCCCAATCCTTATCTTCAAGAATTTCGGACCGAAATGCGGGGACATCATCGGTGTTACCAAATATCTCGACTTGGGCCTCGTTTAGCAGGTTAAGCGTCTCCTCGAGGTTATGTTCAGCGGCGAACAGACCGGTAACGGTCGTATTATTCCAAAGGGGAGTCGTTCCGAGGTCGGGTTCGAAGATCGGCTGATCTTCACTGTCCTGATAGGTGACAGCAGCACATCCCGCGGCTAGTAGGAGGTCTTCGTACTGCTCAGCGTGATCGGGAGAGGTTTGAACCTTAATTTGTAACCAGGGCATTGAGTTATCCTTGAACTTGAGTAGTGCAAGTATCGCTCATGCTGGAGGGAATAAAAAGAAAAGGCTCGCACTCTACTGCAGAGTTGCGAGCCTTTCTGGGCGCTTAGAGTCCCAGCTTCTTCTCGAGATAGTGGATATTTACGCCACCTACCTCAAAGTTGGTGTCGCGCATGATGTCATGGTGCAGAGGAATGTTGGTCTTAATGCCATCAATTACCATCTCATCGAGGGCATTGCGCATGCGAACCATGGCTGTCTCTCTGTCATCAGCAAAGGTGATGAGTTTAGCGATCAGCGAGTCGTAGTGCGGAGGTACTTTGTAGCCAGAGTAGATGTGAGAGTCTACACGAATACCGTTACCACCTGGCGCATGGAAGTAGTTTACGGGACCTGGGCTGGGCATGAAGGTTTTGGGGTCTTCAGCATTGATACGGCACTCAAACGAGTGACCGCGCAGCACCACATCCTCTTGTTTAATCGACAGCGGCAGGCCTGAGGCGATACGCAGCTGCTCCTTAACAATGTCGACGCCAGTCACCTGCTCAGTCACCGGGTGTTCAACCTGTACACGAGTGTTCATCTCGATGAAGTAGAAACCGCCATCCTCATAGAGGAACTCGAACGTACCCGCACCGCGGTAGCCGATCTCAATACAGGCATCCACACAGGCTTGGAGTACTTTTGCTCGCGCTTCTGGGTCCAGGTGTGGAGCGGGTGCCTCTTCGACAACCTTCTGGTGGCGACGCTGTAGTGAGCAGTCGCGGTCGTAGAGGTGAATCGCATTGCCCTGACCGTCGGCAAGAACCTGAACTTCGACATGACGAGGCTTCTCAAGAAACTTCTCCATGTAGACAGTTTCATCACCAAAGGCAGCTTTTGCCTCCGAGCGAGTCACCTGTACAGCGTTGTGCAGGTGCGCTTCGGTGTGCACCACACGCATTCCGCGGCCACCGCCACCGGCTGCGGCCTTAATGATTACCGGGTAACCGATACGGCGCGCAATTTTGTGCATCGCTTCGATGTCGTCGACAGGGAGTGGTCCATCGGAACCGGGTACCGTTGGAACGCCCGCTTTCTGCATCGCCTGGATAGCTGAGACCTTGTCGCCCATTAGGCGGATGGTTTCAGCGCGCGGGCCGATGAAAGCGAAACCCGAGCGCTCGACCTGCTCGGCGAAGTCAGCATTCTCTGCAAGGAAGCCGTACCCTGGGTGGATACCCATGGAGTCTGTCACCTCGGCTGCTGCAATAAGAGCAGGAATATTGAGGTAGCTCTGTGCAGACGCTGCAGGGCCGATACAGACGGCTTCGTCTGCTAGGCGAACGTGCATCAGGTCACGGTCGGCTTGTGAGTGTACAGCAACTGTTTTGATGCCAAGCTCTTTACAGGCACGCAAGATGCGAAGAGCGATCTCGCCACGGTTGGCAATAAGCACTTTATCCAGCATAGGTTTGATCCTCTATTGGTTAGGTGCTTAGGCGATGATGATCAGAGGCTGGTCGTATTCAACCGGCTGGCCATCTTCGACGAGGATCGCTTCAATAACGCCACTCTTGTCCGCTTCGATCTGGTTCATCATCTTCATCGCTTCGACAATGCAGATAACGTCGCCCGCTTTCACGCTCTTACCAACTTCAACGAATGCTGGAGCGCTCGGTGAAGGTGAACGGTAGAAAGTACCAACCATTGGAGAGTTAACTGTGTGGCCTGCAGGCGCTGCAGGGGCAGCTTCGGTAGAAGCTACGGGTGCTGCAGCTGGGGCTGCAGGCGCGGCTACTGGCGCAGCCATCATAGGGGCTGCTTGCATTAAGGGTGCTGTTGCGCCGCGGCTGATGCGGACAGACTCTTCACCTTCTTTGATTTCGATTTCGTTGATATTTGACTCTTCAAGAAGCTCGATGAGTTTTTTAACTTTGCGGATATCCATCAGTAATTCCCAGATCTACTGTTTGCTGCCGGGTAGGGCAGGTTTTGGAAAAGAGGGCGCAGCAAGGCGACTTCTACATTGGTCGATAGTGTGCCTGATGTGATCAGTGAAAGTCCAGAGTAAATCTGCGCTAGGTCGACGCTATAGCCGCATTTGGCGACAAGATTCCTCTATTTGTGTGCAAAGTTTGATCGTTCGTTCAAATTAGATTAAGTCCAAATTAACGAGATATCAGCGGGCGGATTGACCCGTTTCACGCTAAGCTTCATAGTGCAGTGCAACATACACCGTTTTTGAGGTTTTTAATGCAGACATTCACGCGTCGTTGGTTAGATTTCTGGGACCGTTTGCGCCTTGGGCGCGGGGGGCGGCTTGTCTACCCGCTAGCTACTATGCTGGGGTTATATCTGCTAGTTGCGGTTGCTGTGGGTATCTACTGGAGCTGGACGCCAGCGTCCTTTAACGTCGCAGCAGTCGCGCGTGAGCGCGCAACGCAGGAGCAGTCCGAAGTTGTTGTTGGGTCACATACAACGAGCACACTGATTACTTTGGTTGAGACGCTGTTGGACAAACCGGGTGGTTATATCTCGAACGACCGGTTACCTCCGGGTATGTGGTTAGATAATATCTCCAACTGGGAGTTTGGCGTGCTCGTTCAGGCGCGAGATCTAAGCCGAGCTATGCGTAAGACCTTTAGCCGGTCTCAATCACAGTCAACTGAACAGTCTGATCTCACGCAAGCCGAACCGCGACTGCACTTCGATAACAACTCTTGGTTGTTACCCTCAACTGAGAGTGAATATCGCGACGCCTTGGCGTCTCTGCAGATTTACCACCAGAAACTCTCTTTAGCCGCAGATGAGGGTACTCAATTTTACGCGCGTGCTGATAACCTGCGCGATTGGTTGGGCGATGTCTCAACGCGGTTGGGTAGTCTTTCACAGCGACTCAGTGCCAGCGTTGGTCAGCGTCGTGTAAACACTGACCTCGCGGGTACCGCGGGTGCCAATCAGTCAACGGCCGTAGCCGGCGAGATTGAAGTTCAGACGCCGTGGATGGAGATAGATGATGTCTTCTACGAAGCGCGTGGCACTGCGTGGGCGCTCATTCATATACTCACCGCTATAGAGCTGGACTTCCAGCAGAGTCTCGAGCGTAAGAATGCGGTCGTGAGTTTGCGACAGATAATACGTGAGCTGGAAGCGACCCAAAATACGATTTGGAGTCCAATGATTCTCAACGGTACAGAGTTCGGGCTGTTGTCCAACCACTCTTTGGTAATGGCCTCATACATTGCTCGCGCCAATGCCGCAATTATTGACCTTCGAGAGCTGCTCTCTCAGGGGTAGCTAAACATATTTTGTTAGGGTGGTTCAGTCTAATTTTAAGGAGCGCCAATGCGCCGCGTAATTTTTAATCAGAAGGGTGGTGTAGGTAAATCGAGTGTAACGGTAAACCTCGCTGCAATTTCGGCCCAGCAAGGTGCTCGAACCTTGGTCATCGATCTAGACCCGCAGTGTAACTCTACACATTACCTTCTAGGTGATGATTCTGATCTGCCAGAGCTTGATGTAAGCAACTTTTTTGAGTCTACATTGAGCTTCCAACTAAGTGCTCCAAGTGCAGTCGACTATTGCCACCGCACGCCGTTTGAAGGCCTCGATATTTTGCCATCGAATCCCGATATCGGCGATCTGCAGTCAAAATTGGAGTCGCGCCACAAGATCTACAAGCTTCGCGACCTATGTGAGCAGTTGGATGAGCACTATGACGCGATCTTCATAGACACGCCACCAGCGTTCAACTTCTTCTCGCTCTCGGCACTCTGCGCCGCGGACCGCTGCTTGATACCCTTTGATTGCGATGAGTTCGCGCGTCAGGCGCTCTATTCATTGGTGCACAACTTACGCGAGACGCAGGCTGATCATAATGAGAGGTTAATCTTAGAGGGGATAGTGGTTAATCAGTTCCAGCCCCGTGCCTCATTGCCGGCCAAGATTATCGCCAGCCTTGAAGAGCAGGAGTTGCCTGTTTTAGCTTCGCGTATACCCTCGTCTGTGAAGATGAAAGAGTCGCATCTTGAGGCAAAGCCGCTGATACATCTCGCGCCAAAGCATAAGCTGACGCAGGCATTTGTAGAGCTTTATGCTGAGCTCAACAAAGCGGATTAGTTTTTGCCGCCCATACTGAACCGGGTCAGTTGGCTTTTGCTTTTCTTCTCAAACTCAGTAGCCAAAACGCCAAGGCGGTGCTGCTGAGGAGAAGGATGACGACTTCCGTCATTCATCGTTCCTTTTGTTTTTTTTACAACTCCAGTGTACCCAAAAAAGCACGCTGGAGTATGAAAAAAATTAAAGACCTTTAACCGCAAAAATCCCCGGAGCATTGCGCCAATAGCCTTTGTAATCCATGCCGTATCCAAAGATGTAGCGGTCAGGAATAGTAAGCCCTGTATAGCGTGCTTTAAGGTCGGGAATCGCTTTGCGATCGTGCATTTTGTCGATGAGAACAGCGGCCTCTACAGATGAAGCGCCCTCATTTTCGAAGTACTTCATTACCTCTACCAGCGTGTGTCCTTCATCCAGGATGTCATCTACCACTAATACCGGGCGCCCTTTGAAATCCACCATGGGTGGGACTTTCCACTCAAGTTCATGGCCTGATGTGGTATTACGGTAGCGGGTAGCGTGCAGGTAGCTCGCTTCCAGAGGAAAGTTGAGGCGAGTTAGGAGTTGTCCGCCAATAACCAGTCCGCCATTCATAATGGAGAAGATTACCGGGTCTTTATCGGCGAGTTCAGCGCTGATTTCTGCGCCCATTTTATCAATCGCCTGAGCGACTTCAGACTCACTGAAAAGAAGGTCTGCTTCGATATAAACCTGTTTGATTTCGTCCAGATTTGGTCGGCTCATTGTCATCTCCCAATATAGAAAAAGCCCGGTGGGCTAGCTAGCCTACCGGGCTTAAAACGTAAAGCTAATTACTTCGCGGCTTCGTACGCAGCAGCGGATGCTTCAATCGCCGCCCGAGCAGCGGCAGCGTCAGACCAGCCTTCAACTTTAACCCACTTACCTTTCTCGAGTTTCTTGTAGTTCTCGAAGAAGTGAGAGATCTGATCTTTCAGCAGGTCAGGCAGATCATCGACGTCGTTGATGTCGTTGTAAGCCTGGCTCAACTTCTGGTGAGGTACAGCAACTAGTTTAGCGTCTTCGCCCGCTTCATCAGTCATGTTGAGGATGCCAACAGGACGGCAACGGATCACAGAACCTGTCATTACTGGGTGCGGAGTCAGTACCAAAACGTCCAGAGGATCGCCGTCGTCAGCCAGCGTGTTGTTTACGTAGCCGTAGTTAGCTGGGTAAAACATAGGTGCAGCCATGAAACGGTCTACAAAGATAGCGTCAGCGTCTTTGTCGATCTCATATTTTACTGGCGAGCTCTCCGCTGGGATCTCGATGATTACGTAGATATCGTTGGGCAGATCTTTGCCCGCAGGTACTTTTTCAAAGCTCATGCTTGCTTCCTATTTGTTTAGTGTATGCCTTCTGGCCACCCATTCGTGGCCGCGATTATAGTCACTTCTTCGCTTGGGTGCGATGGTAAGCTTTTAGAGTCTCGATCTCTTTCATTGAGCCCATTGCAACCGATACGCGTTGATGGATATCACTGGGTTCGATATCGAGAATCTCCTCATAGCAGGTGGTTGCGCCACCACCAGCCTGTTCGATCAGCATTCCCATCGGGTTGCCTTCGTACATCAAACGTAGTTTGCCTGGTTTTTTGGGATCGCGTGAATCCCAGGGGTAGGTGAAAATACCGCCGCGAGTGAGCAGACGATGAATCTCCGCCACCATAGATGCGATCCAGCGCATGTTGTAGTTCTTCTCGCGTGGTCCAGCCTCACCTTGAATCAGGTCACCAATATAAGATTGCATAGCCGGTTCCCAGAAGCGCTGATTGCTCATATTGATGGCAAACTCCGCAGTCTCTTCTGGTACCTTGACGTTCTCTTCGGTGAGGATGAAGTCACCGGTGTGGGCTAGTGTAAACATGTTTACACCCTTGCCAGTTGTGAGCGCGAGAACAGCTGAGGTGCCGTAAAGCACGTAGCCCGCAGCTACCTGACGGCGACCCGCCTGCAGAAACTCTGCCTCATCCTGCTTTGCCCAAGGCTTGGGCGCCTCCAAGATAGAAAAAATGGTGCCTACTGATACGTTGATGTCGATGTTTGATGAACCATCAAGCGGGTCGAAGGTTATGAGGTAACGACCGTCGCGATCACCCCAGACAGGCTTGTCCTCCTCTTCTGAGGCAACGCCTCGAACCAGCCGGTTATCCAGCAACACTTTTTTGATGATATCGTTCGATACGATATCGAGTTTCTTCTGCGTCTCGCCCTGTACATTCGTCAGGGTACTGGTTCCTAGGACGCCTGCTAGAGCACCCTCACGAAGCTGCAGCGCAACCTCTTTACACGCGATCATCAATACCTCAATGACTTCAACGAGATCTTGATCGGTTTTGTTGTGCTTGAGAAAAGAGCTTAATAGCTGCATCAGTCGGCTAGCCTCAGTGCGTTTCGGGGGAAAAATAGGATGCAAATTATAGGGGAGTTGTTAGTCTATTGCACCGCGACATAGGCGCTTTTTGGGCTAATGTCTTAGATAATCAGTCAAATTTATAAGCGATAGCTGGGGTTGAGCTAGATGCACCTGCATATTCTCGGTATTTGCGGCACCTTTATGGGATCCCTTGCGCTACTTGCGCGTGAGTTAGGTCACCGTGTTACCGGCTCAGACCTCAACGTCTACCCGCCAATGAGTACACAGCTACAACAAGCGGGAATTGATCTTATTGAGGGTTACGGCCCGCAACAACTTGATCCAGTGCCTGATCTAGTCGTGATCGGTAATGCAATGTCGCGTGGCAACCCCTGTGTCGAAGCGGTACTCGATAGAGGAATCCCTTACTGTAGCGGACCGCAGTGGTTGCACGATCATCTACTAGCGTCTCGCTGGGTGCTGGCGGTGGCGGGTACCCACGGCAAGACCACGACTGCGAGCATGTTGGCCTGGATACTCGAGTACGCGGGCATGGAGCCAGGTTATCTGATCGGCGGCGTGCCGCTAAATTTTCAAACCTCCGCGCGGATCGGTAAAACCGATTTCTTTGTGATTGAGGCGGATGAGTACGACACCGCTTTCTTCGATAAACGCTCTAAGTTTGTGCACTACTCACCGCGCACGCTGGTGCTGAACAATTTAGAGTTTGATCACGCGGATATCTTTGATGATCTCGCTGCAATTGAGCGGCAATTTCACCATCTAATACGTATTCTCCCAAGCCAGGGAAGAGTCATTTATCCTGGAGAGAGCGCGGCCCTTAAAAGAGTGGTAGAGCGTGGCTGTTGGTCCGAAACTCAGGTTACGGGCCTCTCCTGCGACGCTTGGTTTGAAGATGATCAGCTCAACCCGAGTGCGTTTAAACTCTGTCTCTCTTCAGGAGAAACTGTAGCGGTTGAGTGGGCACTGAGCGGCGAGCACAACAAGGCGAATGCCCTCAACGCCGCACTGGCAGCGCGACATGTCGGTGTTCCGTTAGAGGTGTCTGCCGCCGCTTTGGGTGAGTTTCGAAGTGTCAAACGCCGTATGGAACTGCGTGGAGAGCCGGGTGGTGTGACTCTTTACGATGACTTCGCGCATCATCCAACGGCTATCGCCAGCACCCTTGAGGGGCTGCGCAAAATCAAACCGAGTGCGCCCATAGTTGCTGTCATAGAGCCCAGATCCAACACCATGAAACAGGGTCATTTTAGTAGCCGCTTAGCGGAGTCGGCTAAGGCTGCGCAAGCTGTGTTCTGGTATCAGCCCAAGGATCAGGAGTGGTCTCTCGCTGAGGCGATTGCTGATGCTGAGGGTCAGCGGGTCTATCAAGATTTTGACGCGTTAATTGAGGCAGTAGTGAGCCATTCTGTGCCCGGGACACAGCTTGTTGTTATGTCCAACGGTGGGTTTGGTGGTATACATAACCGCTTGATAGAGGCTCTGGAGGAGCGCAACTTATGCCGCAACTAGATCGAGTAAGCCTGGCGATAACTGGAGCTTCTGGAGTCCAGTATGCTGAACGCCTGTTGTACTGCTTAATTGCTCAAGACATTCAGGTGCTTGTTATGATCAGCAAGGCCGCGCAGGTTGTCGCAGCAGCCGAAACAGACCTCAAACTACCCGGTACACCCGGTGAGCAGGAGGCCTATTTAACCGAGCGTTTTGGCGCAAAAGCGGGGCAAATTAAGGTGTTTGGGCGCGAGAATTGGTTTGCCCCAGTGGCCTCCGGCTCAGGCGCTCCTAGTGCTATGGTGGTCTGTCCATGTAGCACAGGAACGCTATCTGCTATCGCTACAGGGGCGAGTAACAATTTGATAGAACGTGCAGCAGATGTTGCGCTAAAGGAGCGCCGGCAACTGATTCTTGTGCCGCGTGAGGCGCCATACTCTGAGATTCACCTTGAGCACATGCTAAAGCTCACGCGCATGGGGGCGGTTATTCTGCCGGCCTCGCCAGGTTTCTATCATAAGCCTGAGAGTGTTGAGCAGATGATTGATTTCATCGTTGCGCGAATCCTCTCGCAGCTGGGTTTGCCTCAAGATTTAATGCCCCGCTGGGGCGATCAACTACTGTAACGGACGAAGATGATTATGGCGCAGATACTCGCGCTTGATACCTCGACTGACGCCTGCTCCGTCGCACTTCAGACGCATGAGCAGACCTTTGAACGGTTTGAGGTTGTACCGCGCAAACACACGCAACTGTTACTGCCAATGGTGCAGAGCCTGCTTGATGAAGCACAGGTGAGCGTCGCGGACCTTGATATGATTGCGTTCGGGCGCGGTCCGGGCTCATTTGCTGGAATTCGTATCGCCACCGGTGCTGCCCAGGGGTTAGCACTCGCTTATGAGACACCGGTCGCAGCTATCTCGACGCTTGAGGCGATGGCTTATCGTGCGCTGGAGCTCAATCCAGACGCTGAGTATATTTTGGCAGCTCTGGACGCTCGAATGGATGAGCTTTACTGGTGCTGTTATCGGGTCGAAACTGGCAACCTATGTGCTTTGCAGGAAGAGCGAGTAGGCGCTCCAGAGACACTAGGTTTGCCCTGTGATGGGCGTTGGCTATTTGCTGGATCTGGAGCGAGCTATCTAAGCAGAATGCCGGAGATTGAGGCTAAGATCGCAAGCGTTGATGCTGAAATTTATCCTGAAGCACGAATTATGTTGCAACTGGCACAGCGCGAATATACGGCTGGCCGTTTGCTCAAGCCTGAAGAGGCGCAACCTGTCTACCTCCGTGAGGGTAGCTGGAAGAAAAAGGATCAACAGTGACTCTGAGTGATTGGATACACACAGTTATTCTCGCCCTGATACAGGGTCTAACTGAGTTTTTGCCTATATCAAGTTCAGCGCATCTCATTCTGCCATCACAGCTTTTGGGATGGGAAGATCAAGGTTTGGCTTTTGATGTGGGAGTGCATGTGGGGACACTCTGTGCGGTTGTTCTCTATTTTAGATCGGAGGTTTGGACCATCAGCAAGGCGTCAACGCTGGCGCTGGTTGGACAGCGCTCGGATGACGCTCGCATTGGCTGGTTAGTTGTTCTAGCAACTCTGCCGGCCATCGCTGCCGGTCTATTCTTTGGTGACTTGGTTGATCACTACGGACGCTCAATTTTAGTCATTGCTGCTACTACACTGATCTTTGGGGTGCTGCTTGGCTGGGCTGATATTGCCAACAGGGCGCACAAAAAGATGTACGAGATTGGCCTCTCCGATGCGGTTGTCATTGGTGTGGCGCAGGCAATTGCGTTGATACCCGGCACGTCGCGTTCGGGCATAACCATCACAGCGGCTCTGGCGTTGGGTTATGAGCGTCAAAGTGCCGCGCGGTTCTCATTTCTACTCTCCATTCCGGTAATTCTGGGTGCAGGAACATTGAAGTCGCTCGAACTCCTGCAATTGGGCAGTGACGCTAACTGGCAAATGGTCGGTGTTGGTGCTGTCATCGCAGCCTTGAGTGCTTGGGCCTGTATCCATCTATTTTTAAGTTGGCTCGATCGCATTGGTATGCGGCCTTTTGTGATCTACCGTCTGATTCTTGGCTTCGGTCTCTTGGCTGTTTGGGGGCTGAGCGGCTAATGTTGGCAATTGCAGCATCCCGCGAATATCTAGATCGGGCATCTCTGCTTGCTCAGCAGCACGGGGTTCCGCTTTTAACACACTGGGATCTGGCAGACGACTCTGAGTACGCACAGATTCTGCTGTTTGACGCAGAAGGCGTCTCACTCTGCTCAACAGGGCGTAAACGGTCCGGCCCGGTGAAAGTCGATTTTCTCAGTGGTGCCGTTAACCATCGGCGCCAGTTTGGGGGCGGGCAGGGGCAGCAGATTGCCAAAGCTTGTGGTGTCTCTGGGGCTTACAAACCCAGCATTGCGGATGTGACTGCGGGCTTGGGGCGTGACTCCTTTGTACTGGCCACGCTCGGGTGTGAAGTGCAGATGGTGGAGCGTAATCCTTTTGTTGCTCAACTGCTCAGTGACGGACTAGCGCGGGCTCAAATTGAAGCGGACGCTGAGGTCGCCGCAATCATCTCAAGATTGACACTCCATTCAGGTGAGGCGGTCGGCTGGCTCAATTCGAACAGGCAAGCTGCCGATGTGATCTACCTCGATCCTATGTTTCCGCACAGTCAGAAAAGTGCTCAAGTGAAGAAAGAGATGTTGGCGTTTCGCTCTTTGGTTGGTGCCGATGAGGATAGTGCAGATCTTCTAGAGGCTGCTCTGGCAAGCGCTCGCTGCAGGGTAGTGGTTAAGCGTCCACGTATCGCTCCGTCTATTGAGGGGGCTGAACCGAGCTACTCTCTTGAGGGGAAGTCGGGACGGTTTGATGTCTATGCCCTGAGAAAGTTGGAACCACAGTAGTAGGGTTGCTGTGACTCTTTTGACTATCAATAGTGCGGTGGGACCTCGTTAGCTTTAGGGGCGCCATCCGCGTTATCAAAGTTGCGCACTTGGGTGCTCAGTATCAGGACCATACGTTTGAGCTGATCGAGCTCCTTCTCTTGGCGAGCAACAACATCACTCAGCTTGTCGATCGCATCTTCCTGGAAGGCGACTCTTGACTCAAGATCCTCGAGTCGGGCTTCTTCGGCCATAGGTGTACTCCTAAATTTACGCTGTTGGGCAGCTCGCCCGGCTCAATGACTCCTCCGATCACGTTGAGAGGGGAGTGAATCAATTTATAGTTCTCACTGCTGCAAGTATGGTCGGCTTTTCGTAAGTTTGCACCCACGGGGCGCAATACTAGCCTATTTGACTAAAGGAGAGAGAGGCTAAGTTGTTGAAAAAAATTGATTAGTGAGATATACCTCCTTTCTGTGGGGTGTATTCTCTAGTCGCCTCCAAGTGAGTTTAAATAGATAAACCCAATAACAAGTCAAAACTTAATAGATGAGTGGTGTACACGTGTTGAAAAATGTTGTGATCAGTATTATCGCGGTAGCTGTTATTGCCGCTGCCTGGCAGATGCTGGGTGTAGATAACTATGTGGGCGTACTAGCTGTTGCGTTCGTTACCCTGTTAATTGCTACCTCAGTAGCAGCCTCATCTGCTAAGCCAAGCGCTGCGCCTGGTGATGCAGAGGCTGAAGATGAAGATTACCCGGACGATGATGCTGAAGGTCGCGAGCAGGGTACGGTGAAGTTTTTTAATGTCAAAGAGGGTTGGGGCTTTATTACCCGCTCAGAGGGTGACGATGTATTTGTCCACTTCCGGAATATTCGTGGACGTGGTCACCGCTCGCTAAACGAAGGTCAGAGAGTTAGCTTCAGCGTCGGTACTACTGACAAGGGCTTACAGGCTGAAGACGTTGCGGTGATGCGCGACTGAGCGCGAACTTACCAACTTGTAAGGCAGCTTCGGCTGCCTTTTTCATTTTAGGTTCATTCGCGAGAGTTAAAATTACAGTGCTCTAGAGTTTATGCAATGAACAATCAACAGGATCCTAATGCCAAAGCACCGCCTAATCACCTGTCCCCTCGTATTGCTCCCCATGCTGTTTCTAGGGACTACCGCCAGTGCGTCTGAATGTGCCACATCCCTGCTAAGCGCCCAGAGTGGTAAGAGCTGGCTCTACGAAGTTGCCTATAAAGGGATGGGCACCCAGGCTCAAAGAAAGCTCTCTCAATTAGAGGGCGGCTGGCGCCTTGAGCAATCCATGTCTCTACTGATTGTGAGCTTGAATGAGGAGAGCCGCATGGAGTTAAGCGGTAATGAGCTGCTCACCAAAAGCTACATCAAAGAGCAGAAAGGGCTAGGTGCTCGTACAACGAAAATATCTGTAGATAGTAATACGGGTCTCGTGCGGACCGAGTACAAAGGAGAGACACAGAGCTATCCGTACAAGGGAGAGCCCAGTGACCCGCTGGCGCACACGCTACAAATTCAGATCGATCGAAACTGTCGCAGTTTGGATGACCCACTGGAGTACAACCTTCTCGGTCGTGGTGGTGTTAGAAGCTACATCTACAAGTTCCAAGGTGAAGAGACTCTCGCCTCACCCTGGGGTGACGTTGTTGCTGAACGCTGGCAACGTGAGGCCGCCGAGGTGCGTGACACGCTCTGGTTGGCACCTGAGCAGCAGTATGCTCTTGTGCGCATGGAGCACGAAGAGAAGGGCGAACTGAGCTCATTACAGTTGCAAGAGATTAGATAACCTCTAGCTTTGCGCGTGACTGCTTGATTACTTGTCGTCGGAAACCATATCTAGCAACATTGAGATGGCATGGCCGTAGCCCTTAGCGCCAACGCCAGCCATAACCGCTGTAACTACGGGCGACATTAGAGAGTTATGGTAAACCGATTCGCGCTTATGGACGTTGGAGATGTGAAGCTCGATAACTGGGTGCGGATACATCTTCAGGGCATCCATTATTGCCATCGAGTAGAAGGTAAAGGCTGCCGGATTTATTAGCATCGCGCACGAATTATCAATCGCTTCGTGTATCCAATCGATAAGTTCATGCTCAGCATTTGATTGTCGGAATATGACTTCACGGCCGTTGGCTGCATCCCGACACATTGCCTCAACTTCAGCCAGTGTGGTGTTGCCGTAGATCTCGGGCTCGCGAATGCCCAGACGGTTCAGGTTTGGTCCATTCAAAACATAAATGGCTTTGGACATTTTGCCGCCTCTCTCTAGATCGAATCGTCAGTTTAACGGGCCATCCAACCGCCATCAACAGATATGCAACTACCCGTTACAAAGCTGCTGGAGGGTGCGCTGAGAAATAGCACAGCGGAGCAGATATCCTCAGGTTTGCCCCAGCGACCGACCGGAATTCGGCTCAATATCTCAGCCGAGCGCTGCGGATCCTGGCGAAGATCGTAGGTGTTGTCGGTTTCGATATACCCGGGTGCTATTGCATTAACGGTGATCCCGTGGGGTGCCAACTCATTTGCCATAGCGCGTGTGACCCCAAGTAAACCGTGCTTTGCTGCGGTATAAGAGACGACACGGATACCGCCCTGAAACGAGAGTAGTGAGGCGATGTTGATAATCCGACCCTCGCACCCCTGCTTAATCATGGTTTTCGCAACTGATTGCGATAGTTTGAATGCGGATTTCAAATTGATCTGCAGGACGTCATCCCAGTCTTTATCACTAAACTCTAGCAACTCTTGTCGACGAATCTGTCCTGCATTGTTAACCAGAATATCTACGTTCAAGCCTTCAACAAGTGTATCAAAATCCTGCTCTTTGCTGAGATCACAGATCAGTTCAGTAAAGTTACGATCGAACGACTCAACGCGTCTGCGAGTTTCTGACATGGATGATGAGCCTAAGCCGACAATGTTACAACCGCTGGCGGCAAGAGCCTCGGCTGCGGCCCGCCCGAGCCCTGTTCGGGCTCCTGTAACGAGTGCTGTTTTTCCCGCAAAGTTAAACATGCCTGGCTCAACATCCATAATCCTGGTCCCTTAAAGGTCTGTAAGTGTGCCCAAAGCCCTCTCAGCTGAGAATGCGATGGTCTCGGACAGAGTAGGGTGAGCGTGCACAGTCAATGCAATGTCTTCAAGTGTTGCAGACATTTCAATCGCCAGAACTAACTCAGCCAACAACTCGCCTGCGCCCTTGCCTACTATTGAAGCACCCAAGACACGGTGTGTTTCGGGACAGTAAATGAGCTTAGTGAGGCCCGCTCCACCGCCGCTAGCAAGGTTTCGTCCGCTCGCGGCCCAGGGAAAGCTAGTGGTCTTGTGCGGAACCTGCTTTGCCTTCGCCTCAGCGACCGTCAGCCCAACCCAGGCTAGCTCCGGTTGAGTATAGGCTACTGAAGGGATAAGGTCGGTGTCCAAAGCTGCTTCATGTCCCGCAGCGACCTCGGCTGCGACATGCCCTTGGTGTGTCGCTCTATGGGCCAACATTGGGTTACCAGTGACATCGCCAATTGCAAATACATGCGGTTGGTTAGTTCGACACTGTTCGTCGACAACAATAATCCCGTTGTCCATGACCTCAACACCGGCAAGATTGGCATCCAGTTTGTTTCCGTTTGCTCTGCGACCTACCGCCTGAATGACGTTATCGGCCAGAAGCGTGCCTGTGAATGCACCCTCGCAGCTCAACTCTATACCCTCCGCGGTCGCCGTTACAGCCGTAACACCTGTGTTGGTATGCAGAGTAATACCCTCTGATGCCAGCGTCTGATGGAGGATGGCAGCGCACTCAGGATCAGCCGTTCCAGCAATTTGAGCGCTCATCTCCACAATGGTAACTTCAGACCCAAGAGCTGAATAGACAGTTGCCATCTCAAGACCGATTATGCCGCCGCCAACGATCACAAGCTGATCGGGGATAGACCGTAGCTCAAGTGCGCCGGTTGAGTTCCATATGCGCTCATCCTCGGGCCAGCCTGGCAGAGAGATCGGTTCAGAACCGGCAGCGATAACGGCCTTTTCGAACGAGAGCGACTCACCATTAATCGAGAGTTCATTGCTACCGGTAAATTTTGCATAGCCCGAGACTATCTCTACTTTGCGGCGTTTCGCGAGGCCTGCGAGCCCTTGAGTAAGAGACGCGACAATCTCATCTTTTTTACCGCGCAGCTTATCAAGGTCAATTTTAGGTTGGCCGAAATCCAAGCCCCAATCACGCATATGGTGCGCTTCTTTGATGATTTCAGCTGAGTGGAGTAGGGCTTTTGAGGGGATACACCCCTCGTTAAGACAAACACCACCAAGTTGAGCCCGCGGCTCAACAATAGCTACCTTCATGCCTAGGTCAGCAGCGCGAAAGGCACAGGCGTATCCACCTGGGCCTGCGCCGATCACTACTAATTCAACTGAGGTTGTCATAGTGCTCACCTCAGACCAGCAAGAAACGCGGGTCTGCCAGCGTTTTGCAAAGTGTTGCCATAAACTTCGCTGCATCAGCACCGTTGATAACGCGGTGGTCGTAGCTCATATCGAGCGGTGCCATAGGTGTCGGAGTGAACTCCGCTCCATCCCACACTGGCGTCACGCGAGTGCGAGTAATTCCCAGAATTGCAACTTCTGGCGGGTTTACGATTGGCGTGAATGCTGTGCCACCGATACCACCGAGATTACTGATGGTCATGGAGGCTCCGCCCATTTCATCGGGTCCAACTTTGCGATTTTTAGCGCGTGTTGCGAGGTCTGTGATTTCAGCCGCTATTTGCAACACACCCTTGGTATCGACGTCACGCAGAACAGGCACCATGAGGCCGTAATCCGTATCCACTGCAATACCGATGTGAACATACTCTTTCAAGAAGAGTGACTTGCCATCGGCGCTCAGTGAAGCATTGAACTTCGGGAACTGTTTTAGGGTGACGGCCAGAGCTTTCACAAAGAACGCTAAGGTAGTCAGTTTTACCCCCTTGGACAGTGCTTCTGCTTTGAGCTTGGCCCTTAGCTTCTCGACTGCACTCAGATCGGCCTCATCGTGATGGGTCACCTGAGGGATTAGAGCGTTCGCAGCTGAGAGGTTGGCTGCAGCTATACGGTCGAACTTGCTCGTCTCTGTCTGACTCAACGCGCCATACTGTGTGTGGTCCACATCCCAGTACTGATTCATATCCTGTGCTCCTGCAGCTGGCGATTGGCCCGCTTTTGCATTGAGGTCATCCAATGTTATTTGCTGGCGGTTTAGACGCTGCGCTAACTCATTAATATCAACACCCTGTCTGCGCGCAGCAGCGCGAACGGAGGGTGACGCGATAATTGTGCTCATCACACTCCTCCTTACCAAGCTGCCGAGATGTACTGAGTTTCCATGAACTCGAGCATACCCTCGTGGCCACCTTCACGACCCAGTCCTGACTGTTTGCTACCACCAAACGGAGCTGCTGGGTCACTAACTAGACCGCGGTTCAGACCGACCATGCCGTAGTCAAGGCGCTCACACACTTGCATGGCGCGTTTCATGTCCTCCGAGAACACGTAAGCGACCAGGCCATACTCGGTATCGTTGGCTCGGCGAATAACATCTTCCTGATCGGTGAAGGTCTGCAGAGCCGCAACAGGGCCGAAGATCTCATCGTTCACACAGTCAGCACTCTCGGGAACATTTGAAAGCACTGTAGGTGGGAAGAAAAAGCCTTTGCCTTCAAGGGCTTTACCGCCGCACTGTAGTTCCGCGCCTTTGGCAATAGCGTCATCGACGAAGTGCTGAACCTTTTCTAGAGTATTGCGATTAACGAGTGGACCTACATCAACGCTCGGATCGGTACCGTCTCCCACTTTAAGGGCAGACATTGCAGCTGTGAGCCGAGCCGTGAACTCGTCGGCGATAGATTCATGCACATAGATGCGGTTAGCCGCGGTGCACGCTTCACCTAGGTTGCGCATTTTTGCGAGCATTGTGCCTTCAATCGCGGTATCGAGATCAGCGTCGTCAAATACGATGACTGGCGCGTTACCACCCAGCTCCATTGCCGGTGTGAGAACTTGGTCAGCTGCTGATTTCAACAGAGTACGGCCTACCCCAGTTGAGCCTGTAAATGAGACCACTCGAACGCGCGGGTCATGCATCATGTGGTCAACTAACTTGCCTGTGCGAGTTGAAGGCAGAACATTGACTAGGCCTGCCGGAACACCCGCCTCTTCGAGAAGTGGCATCAGTGCCAGCATAGTTAGCGGTGTCTCCGAGGCAGGTTTAATGACAACGCCACAGCCCGCAGCTAGTGCAGGGGCGATTTTGCGTGTACCCATAGCCGCTGGATAGTTCCAAGGAGTAACCAGCACAGCAAGGCCGGCAGGTTTGTGTTGTACGATGATGCGTGCACCCGATGCTGGTGCTTTCGTGATCATCCCATCTGCACGCACGGCCTCTTCAGCAAACCAGCGGAAGAACTCAGCCGCGTATCGAGCCTCGCCAATGGCATCAGCACGACCCTTGCCGTTTTCCAGAGTGATGAGATGGGCAAAGTCATCGATGCGAGCATCCATGAGTTCCCAGGCTTTGCGCAGCACTTCAGAGCGCTCCCGCGGAGTTCGGGCTGCCCAGTCAGCCATAGCGCGCTCAGCGGCATCCAAGGCGATGTCAGCATCTTCGATCTCGGCTGACGCAACGCTTGCTAGCACCTCTTCAGTGGCGGGGTTTAGTACGTCAAAACGGGCACTCTGCGATCCTGGTACAAAAGATCCGTTGATGTAGAGGTCGGTGTGGCTAATGGTATTCTTGGTCATATCGTTCATTGTGTACCTCCAGTTAGAGGAGCTGGCGCATCGGGTCAGCGAGTCGCTCGGCAAAATTATTAACAAGACAGAGAGCTTCAGCCGCTTCGAGCGCAGCTTGTGGCGCGCTGAGTTGGATCTTCAGTTGTCCATCGCGGCGCATCAACGTCACCTCGGGCAGTGCACCGCCGGTGAGGGTCGCTGCCTCAATAAAGGTGTTTCGTAGGTCACGCAGGTGAACTTCTTCAGCATCATCGCAGAGGGTAGTAGCGGAGATCTGCTGATGTGTCTGGAACACTTGCGTCTCACCCAAGCTGGCAACGCCAACACGCTTGGGAGATGGCAAGCTAGAACCGAGAAGTGAGGCCAGCACCTGTGCCTCATCGGTGATGGCGGTGTTTGCTTTGATCCAATCGAGGAAATTATCAAATCCGCTGGCATCAACCGACGCACTCACCTCAACCTTAGCTGCGACAACCGCACCTGCAGGCGATGCTGCGGCGGCGACGTGAAGATCACGAAGCTGTTGCAGGTCGCTGAAGTGATAGGGTTGAGCAACACCCGCATCCACTAGGAGTTTTAGATCCAGATTTTCTTGCATGGCTAAGCGCTTCAGCTTTGGCGAAGCGAGAATGCGAGATCCAGCAGGTGTAAGCTCCATCACAGGCCTAGCAGTGGGCATTGACGCAGAAGCCGGCGCGGTAGATTGCTCCTGTTGCGCATTTGTTGACTCTTCAGTTGGAGTTGTAGCTACTGCCGCTCCTGCTTGGTAGGCTCGATCAATCGGTTGATCCACTGGTTCGGCTGCAATGATTGCGATTGTCTCGCCGGTTGGAACATCATCGCCCGCCGCTGCTAAACGCGCGACTAAATAGCCTGAGTGACCAGCGGTGACTTCAGCGATACTCTTGTCAGTCTCAACCTCGAACAACACGTCATCAGCATCAATTTTATCGCCAGGTGCTTTTGACCAAGCAACCAGAAGGCCTGAGTCTTGTGCCATTCCTAGGGTCGGCATAATGACTGTCTGACCGGCCGGTAGCGCGTCACTAGCAGCTGCAGTTTCGTCTGTGCTGTCAGAACTAGCCTGTTCTGCGGAGACGGCTGGTGCCTCAGCCTTATCTGAGATAAAGGCAATAACCTGACCAACGGGAACCTCGGCACCTGCTTCAGCGCTTATTCCAACCACAAAACCATCAGCAGGCGCTTCTACCTCCATGGTGGTTTTATCTGTTTCAACTTCGAACAGAATGTCGCCACTGGATACCGCATCACCTTCGCTCTTATGCCAAGCGAGCAGTGTGCCGGTATCCTGCGACATGCCCAAAGCGGGCATGATTATTTCATGCTGCATTGATCAACTCTCCCCGCACGAGTTTGCGTGCGTTCTCTGCAACTCCCTCAGCGGTTGGGACAGTGATGTCTTCCAGCGCAGGTGAGAATGGGATAGGTACATCCATAGCACCCATGCGAAGGGCCGGTGCATCGAGGTAGTAGAAGGCTTTCTCATTGATGCGGCTGGCAATCTCAGAAGTCGTGCCGAAGCTCTGGTGACCCTCGTCAACTACGATTACACGGCTGGTCTTTTTAGCAGACTCAACCAATGTTTTCTCATCTAGTGGGACGATTGTGCGTGGGTCGATGACTTCAGCGCTGATACCTTCTGCAGCGAGAATTTCAGCCGCCTTTTCACAAACCTGTACCATCGAAGAGGTACCGATCAGGGTGATGTCTGTGCCCTCGCGCTTGATGTTTGCCTCACCAAACGGGATGCAGTACTCCTCTTCAGGTACCTCAGCTTTGTCCTGGTACATCAGTTTGTCTTCAAAGATTACCACCGGATTATTATCTCGAATCGCGGTCTTCAACAGGCCTTTAGCCTCATACGCAGAGGAGGGGAGCGCAACCTTAATACCGGGAATGTGGGCGACAATCGCGTGAAGCGATTGTGAGTGCTGTGCCGCTGACCGACGCGTCGCACCCAAATTGGTGCGCAGCACCATAGGCACATTCAGTTTACCACCTGACATATAGTGCGTCTTAGCAGCCTGGTTACAGAGCTGGTCCATAACGAGGAAGATAAAGTCGCCGAACATCAGATCTACAACCGGACGCATGCCGGTCATAGCCGCACCCACGCCCATGCCCATGAATCCTGGCTCAGAGATCGGCGTGTCGATAACACGGTTGGTACCGAACTCTTCGACAAGGCCTGAAAGAATTTTAAAAGGGGTGCCCGCTTCAGCAACGTCTTCACCGATAATGAAAACTGTCTCATCGCGACGCATCTCTTCAGCCAACGCCTCGTTGACCGCCTGTGATAGTGTAATGTTTCTCATGTTCTTCTCCTTAGGCGAGTGCGTGCTTAACATCTGTGAATACGTGCATATCCACCTCTGATGGGTCTGGGTATTTGGCATTGAGGGCGTATTCCACAGCGTCTGATGCGTCTTTGAAGACCTCTTCGTTTATTGCATCAATCTCCGCTTCAGTGGCAATACCGTTTTCAATCATGTAACCGCGTAGGCGAATAATAGGATCGCGGTTGGACTTCCACTCACTCTCCTCCTCTTTGGCACGATAGTACTCACGGTTGATGTCACCCACGTGGTGGCCGTGGTAACGGTATGTCATTAACTCAAGGAAGAAAGGTCCCTCACCGGCGCGAGCGCGTGCAACGAGCTCTTCAGTTAACTTGTTAACGGCTAGAACGTCCTGTCCGTCAACCTGGTGAGATTCGATGCCGAATGCTTCGGCGCGTGCAGTGATGGAGCCTGCAGCGATCTCCTCAGTTTTGGTGTACTCCGAGTAGCCGTTGTTCTCACAGGCGTAAATCACGGGAAGATTCCACAGTGCTGCCATGTTCATAACTTCATACATAAGGCCTTGGGCGGTTGCCCCATCGCCAAAAAAGCAGACAGCCACTTCATCGGTGCCGCGCAACTTAGAAGAGAGGGCAGCGCCGGTCGCTATGCCAAGCGAACCACCAACAATGGCGTTGGCGCCCAGGTTACCGTTGGACTGGTCAGCGATGTGCATAGAACCGCCCTTGCCGCGGCAGTAACCCTCTTCGCGTCCAAGAAGTTCGCAGAACATTGCTTTGAATTCAGCGCCTTTAGCGACACAGTGTCCATGTCCGCGGTGGGTAGAGGTGATTTTGTCGTCTGAGGTAAGTGCCTCACAGATACCGACTGCTACAGCCTCTTCGCCTGAGTACATGTGTGTCAGCCCTGGCATCTTTGCCGAGAGGTAGAGCTGGTTTGCATTATCTTCAAATGTGCGAATTCGGACCATTTGACGGTACATACGAAAGATACTTTCGTTGCTCAAATTTGCGCTGCTCGAGCTCATTTCTATATCCTCAAAAACTACTTTTTGGTTGCTCGGAGCAAAGCGTGCCCGCTCCTTCGAGTTTTGAGGAGAAAAAGGGCTTTTTGGCTAAGTCGAGCGGATTAAATCAAGCGTCCCCGGCACGATTCGAATGCTGGCGACGTGAAAGAGACCGAGTTTATAACCTCGGTCTCCCAGGTGGATTTGCCACACGTGTCGGTGGCAAATCTGGATTACTGCATCACGATACCGCCGTCGATCATGATCAGCTGGCCGGTCATGTAGTCGCTCTCGTCTGAAGCGAGGAATGCAGCTGTGCCGACAACGTCGTCTGGAGTGGACAGTTTCTTCATAAGAATCATGGTCTCTGCCAGAGTATCCATAGACTGACCCTCTTTTTCGAACTTGCCGATAGCTACAAGATCCTTATCAAGCTGCTTCCAAAGTTCTGTAGCGACCACGCCTGGACCGTAACCGTTTACAGTGATTTTGTGCTGCCACAGTGCTTTTGCACCACCGGTAATCATTGCCAGTGTCGCGTGTTTTGAACAAGAGTATGGGATGACGTCGTCAAAAGCTGCGCGTGACAGAATTGAACCAACGTTGATGATCTTGTAAGGATGATCCTCCATCGGACCCTGTTCGATCATCTGACGTGCAGCTTCCTGCATACCAAATAGCATGCCTTTGGCGTTAACGTTCATGATGAAATCCCAGTTCTCCTCGTCAATATCCATGAACATTTTTGGCTTGTTGACGCCAGCATTATTCAGATAAACGTTGAGCGAACCGAAGTTGTCAACACAGGCTTTTACCGCAGCCGCGTGATCTTCGCGTTTTACAACGTTCATCTTCACTGCGATGGCCCTGCCGTTACCCATAGCGTTGATCTTGTCAGCTACGCTCTGAACGCCTTCAAAGTTGAGATCGCCGACTACTACGTTAGCGCCCTGAGTCGCAAAATAAATTGCGTTAGCTGCGCCCATGCCTTGTGCTGCACCGGTGATTACGATGTTTTTTCCAGCGAGACGTGTTGGATTCATTACTACTACTCCCAGTTTTTATTGTTTCCAAGTGTTGATGATGTTCTCTGCCTCAGCCTGCGCTCGTTCGAGTGCAACTTCTGGCGTGATAAGTTCACGCAGCATTTCGTGCATGATGTTTCCGCACAGCTCCGTAATGAGTTTTATTTGAGGAATTGGGGGGCGCGGCCAGGCCTGTAGTGCACCGCGACGAGACATCTCATCTATCGCTTCGATAACTGAAGACGCCTCACGCACCTCCGGATCTAGATTCGCTGAATATCGAGAGCAGCCCCGGCTACCGTTTTGGACATAGAGCCGCTGTGCGCGAGCGGAGGTTATGGTTTCAATCGCTTCAACGACCTCCGGTATGCGCTTCACATTGATGTTGCTTGGAATGCTAAGAACAAAACCACCCACCGGCGATACAGGGCGGAAAACACCGCCCGCCGGATGCGCTACATAGCCAGTGTTGTGACGCGCTGGAGAGTCTTTGTCATCGTCGAAATACGGGGTCATTTGCGTATAGCTGTAGGTCATTGCACAGCTACCTTGTGCATACTGCTTTATGCGTTCAAACCAAGACATGCTCAAGATACCAGGCGGAGAGTATCTCATTAGTTCCAAAAGAAACTTGGCCGCCTGCAAACCGGCGTTAGTATTAATCATTGGTTTGTATTGCTTGTGAGGAATCTCCTCGAGCAGGAAGCCACTGCCGGACGGAGTCAGATCTACCACGGGCTGTCCGAAATCAGCCATTGCCATTATAAATGTGTGGCCCAGTGGCGTACCCCGAGCGGCGTTCCAGGCAATTCCATACAGATTTCTCCGTGGATCGTGCAGGGCTCTCGCTGCGAGCAGTAACTCCCGCGTCGTAGTAGGCGCCAATAAACCAGCGTTTTGGAAAAGGTCGGTGCGGTACATCAACACTTCACAGGTTGTCTCAATCGGAATCCCGTAGCAGCGCCCATCCCAGTGACTAGCCTGCCAACTCGCCGGGTGAAAGTCGCTAGGATTAATTGCTGACAAATCCATGTGTTCATCAAGTGGCAAAATAGCTTCGCTTTGCGCAAGCAATCCGACCTGAGGCAAGTTGACTGCAATGACGTCATAGGCACTACGCTCACGCTTCGCATTCTTAAGGGTCTCTTCAAGGAGTGTATCGAGAGAGTGAGTTCGGTTGTGTACCGCACAACCAAGAACTACCTCAATGTGGCGCCTTAAATTGTTTATCACCATGAAGCTTGGGTCACTATGCAACAGTGTCTTAAGACCGCCTGAGAGTTTCAGGGGTTTGCTTAAGACGCTTAGCGGCGGCGCAGAGCGGGACTTAGTATAGGTGCTACCAAAGAATCGCTCAGCAGAAGTACCATCCTCCGCTCGGTCGAAGGCTTCGTTAATAAGAGCCGCACTGCCTTTCATCAATTGCACCCAGGTGTCGATCATCCGATCACTTGGATGAAGAGAAAAGCTACGACCACTGCGGGTTCGCTCTCGCTTATCGATGAGGCCAGCGTCAATTAGCTCCTTAAGACGACGTGTAGCGGTTGCGTACGGTACGCCGCTGATTTCCACCAAAAGTGACGGCTGGGTGAGCTTTGCTTGAAGATGACGACGCAACAGCTCGATGCTCATGCGTGCGTGAGGGTTAGGCTCATATAGAGGGTGGGTTGTCTCCATCAGTGACAGGAACTCGTCTGCATACTCTATGAAAGCAGCGAGTTGGCTCTCTGTCTCAGTAGGTATGCGGTTTCCTGTGCGTATCTCTGCGGGCTGACCCATCTTCTCGTCTCTATCTACATTCAGCGCTTGCTTCGATGGTTGCGCGGCGCCTTTTGTTATTAACCAGTTCAAGGCTACGACTCCTCGGATTATTTGGTAACCGTAATGATATCCAAAATGGATATGACCATATCCGATGTGGATATTAAAGAGGGTTTTCTGATCCTTTTACCGCGGTAACGTATGTCTACTGATTGAGCGAACCCAGATGGCACAGATGCCGGCAGGGGATTAAAAGGGTCAGTACTCGAAACAAAAATAAGGTAAGGAATTGAAACGATGAAAATGAAAAACGTCCTAGGCGCTGCAATCGCCGCATCTACTCTTGCTGTCTCAGGAATGGCTGTCGCTGGTGCGCACGGCATGATGAAGATTGGTATCACGCAGAATAACGTTGGCGTTGATAGCTACCAGACCACATATGAGAAAGCATTCATCGCAGCCGCTGAAGCCAACGCGAAGGTGGAAGCAGTCGTACTGGATGCCGGCGGTGACGTTGCGCGTCAGATCGCACAGGTTGAAGACCTTATCCAGCAGGAAGTTGATGCAATTATCATTTGGCCAACCAACGGCGAAGCGGTAATTCCTGCCGTTCGTAAAGCGAAAAAAGCAGGCATCCCTGTAATCGCGACAAACTCAAATATCGCCGAAGCTGGCTTTGACTTCATTAGCTCGTTCTCAGGTCCTGACAATATCACTCAGGGTCGTCGTTC
>Ga0209961_1000133_pt1 | contig 26502 bp, 13 predicted proteins | sample SalPonA_B_H2O_MG_FD_185719 | JGI IMG/M metagenome (GOLD analysis project Ga0209961, IMG submission 185719) | Water microbial communities from South San Francisco under conditions of wetland restoration - Salt Pond MetaG R2A_B_H2O_MG (SPAdes)... | ecosystem: Environmental > Aquatic > Non-marine... | reverse complement strand
TATTGCTAGTCATATAGACTCATTATCTAGATGGAAGAGTTCGATTCTCTTACGGGGCTTAGTTAACTAAGCCCCGTAAGAGAATCGAACTCTTCCATCTAGATAATGAGTCTATATGACTAGCCATAGACAAGGCTATACTCACTTGAAGCAGACCAGATTCGAACTGATGATGGGATTACCCAACAGGTTTACAGCCTGTCGCCTTAACCGCTTGGCTACTGCTTCTAAAGTCACTACTGTAATCTTAGTAAAAATATACTATACTATACCTAGAAGTATAGTACAGGGTAATGTTAGAAGACTAATACACAACCCTATAACAATTATGTCCTTAAAGTCTAGGTCATGGGCGGTGTAATGTTTACTATTAGGTGACCCAAATATTACACCATACCATGCTCTACAAAATGATATAGGGGCAACTCAATTAGTAGCTAACATTAGTACAAGAATAAGTACAAAGGATAAGTCAAGTATTCCACTAAACAGTACAAATTCACAAGTAAACTTAAGCGTAAACGGTAGTGCTAAAAAACATAAGCACATTAATACTATAGAGACTCCTAAGTTAGGGCATATATGTATAATACCGCTTAACTCAGTAGTGAGTCTAGTACTAAATCTTTTCTGTATTAAGTCTACTAAAAAGAACATAAGTGTAGATAGTATTGCATGCATAAAACAAAACATTATACCGAAGTAAACTAGTGGTGTTTGTCCAAAAAGAAAGCATATAAGTAACAAATTCATCTCCTGTACCGTACATAGGGCTACTACCTTTTTTAAGTCAACCTGTGCTCACATTTGAAGTGAAGACATTATAACTCCAGTTAAGGCAATGGTAATAAACAACACATTTGTGTAAGACCAGCTCATATAGAGTAGGAATTTATAAAGTCCAAATAGGGCTGTCTTTACTAGGAAGCCGCTTAAATACATACTAAACGCACCTGTAGCCTCTACATGTGTTTTAGTCAGTCAATAATAAAGTGGTCATATAGGTATCTTAAATCCAAACCCTATAAATAGGATAAATTTTATCTTTTCTATGCAACTTGAATAGAGACCTAGTGATGATAGTTGATTAAAATAATCTATACCTTCAATCTGTATTAACTGAATAACAACTGCTAATACTAAGGTTGACCCAGCCTGTGTCCACACTAAGAAATACATTGAGGCCTGTACTCCCTTCATATTAGAGCTTGATAAGTAAACTATAAAGAATGACGGTATAAGTAAAAACTCATAATATAGGAAAAAGGTAAATAGGTGATCGCATGTTACAAACAATATAACTACGATAATAAAAAAAGTAAATATAAGTGGATGCTTAGTATTGCTTCAGAATGACTTATCGCTTATAGAGGTTAACGATATAAAACCTACTATATAAGCTAACGTAATTAACACTAAACTAAATAAGTCTAAAGATAAGGCTCCTCCTTGGAGGTATACGAGGTTTGTATCTAATTCTACCTCATACATGTCTGTAAAGGTCTCACCTCATTTAAAACTATATAAGTAAGAATAAGATACCATTAAATGTATAAAAAAACTACCTATAAAACTAGAAGGTGCTAATAACTTTATGTACTTACTAGTTACCTCTATATTAGCTAGAGGTTTAATTATGTAAGAGGCTAGTATTACAACTAGGATTGTACTTAGAAATAGTACATTTAATTCTAAAAGATATGATACTAAAATAGTCATATTAATTGTGTTGGTTGACACAACCGTAATACCTTAAGAAAGTATTGTTATAGCCTAATACTAAATCTAGACTTTACACAAAGTAATAGGTCCCTTAATAGTACTATAGAGTGCGGAGCTGTAAGTATATTAAGTTTAAGGACTAATAAGTTTAAAAAAATAATTAAATTTAAGCTAGCATAACTAAACAACCTAATTGTAGACTTTAATACACCTGCAGTAAAGTTACGTGAAAAATAGGAAAATAAAACTAGTGCAACGCTAGTTAGTAATATGATAAACATATAAGTAAACTTAAATGTCAGTCTAAAAAATAAATAGTAAGCTCCTATAACCAATATAATATTAGCCCATAAGCATAAAAATACACCAGTTCTATAGTATTGTCTATTTCTAGAATATCTAGACTTATTAAAACTTTTAGTTTTTCTAAGAGTATAGATGTACGACATATAGTTTGACAGCATATCTTATTTTATATAAACTAATGCTGAATTTACTAGATTACGCCAGGAAATGACCTAGAAAATTTACGCCTTCTAATAGTGCTAGGGATAGGTCCTAGTATAACAGTACCGTAACAGTTCATTCTTTTTTTTAGAAGTACAACATTATTAGCATTGAATCTAACATAGGATCCATCAAATTTTTTTAGCTCCTTACGTGTTCGTAGTATAATGGCCTTGCATTTAGTCTTTTTACTTAGTCAGTTATTAGGTAATGTTTCCCTGACACTTACCTTAGCGAATCCACCAGTATAGGCTACGCGTCTACTAAATCCATAATGTAAGTGGAATACACGAGCTCATAAAACACCAGAATTATCGGCAGGGGATACAAATGTACCTTTCTGAATCATTAATTAATTATTATATAAATAAGATAAATAATAGTTTTTTATATAAGTTAATAAGTGTTAGTTTTTTTAAAACAATCACAATTGTAAAAGTGCTAGGCTTGAGTAACTGTACTGTAGCTACTGCGAGACAGTAGGACCAGTAAGAGTTTATAACTAAATATATATTAGTGTACAACGTAAGGTTACTTATACCTATGACTAGGGGTATTACTAAGGCTAATAAGGTTATAAATATATGGTACTTTATAAAAAATATAAATACAAATAGGCTAAGTATGGTTAAGGTTAGTATAAGTAATACTGCCATCGACTAATTATTAATACTTTAACTCAAAACCCTCGTTTAGATCGTCATAGACTAGGGCTAATATTATTAAATATAAAAATAAAGAAAATACTAGATAGTTATAGTACATAACGCACTTTATATTAAATAAAAATGGAAATAAAAAGGTAAACTCTACATCGTATAGTATTAAAAAAACTGCAACTAATAAAAACTTTACATCTACTGTTATATCTATGTCATCCAGGCTTGAAAAACCACACTCGTAAAACTTTTTTTTATAGTGATGATTTTTTTTTTTAGTAGTTGCTCATCCTAAAAAGGTTAATGCTCAAAAAATTATACCAAATAGGAAAATATGTTGAATTACAAAAAATATCGATATATCGCCCATATATTAAAACAATTAAAAACAACTAAGATCAAACACTAATTGATCATTTAATCATGATACTGTAACAGGTGTACGTGGATTGAAAATGTTATTAGTAATATGTAATACTACACCCTTGACATAGTCTAGAGTCAGTATAATATACTTATTATTTATAAATAAAGATAGTATAGATTCTAAAGTTTCTACTGGGGATATTGATATGTTATAAACTGTTACAAATATGTGGAACAGTACTATACAAGATACTAGCCACACTATTAGTTGAGGTCCGTTAAGCTCTACCTTAGTTGACCTAGTTATATAAAAAAATAAAGATATTAGTATGGAGTAACAAGTAAGTATAGGTATGGATAATGCAGAGTACCCATATATAGGTAGCGTTTTAGAGTTTGCAACATTTGTAGTATAGTCATACGGGTTTAAGCTTAGACTAAACGTACTATAATCAATAAGATAGATACTTAAATAATACCCTAGTGCAGATGCAAACAGATAGTAAAACCCTAGAACTAGAAGTCCTATTTTACCTGTAGGGTTATTAAACTTAGAAAACTGATTGCGGTCTACTGATACCTGAGATATAGACTTGGTTGACTTAACAGGCTCAAAGAATACGCAACGTATAAACTCAATAGAGTAGAATACACTTGAACAGGCACCAATAATAAGTAATAGTACAACTAGGGTACCGTGTATTCCTGAATGGGGTGATAGCGTAACTACAGAGTGCTTTGCAACATATCCTAGTGAGAATGGTGCTCCACTTAGATGAGCAAAGCTAAATATACAAATAGAGGTTTCAAACGGTAGTACAGACCAAGCATTACCCATTTTTCTAAAATCTTGGGTTTGGTAATACCTCATAATATTACCTGTTATCAAAAATAGTAATGCCTTAAATAGGCCATGTATATAGAAGTAAAACAGTAGACTATTAATACAGCCACATCCTACTAAAACCATCATATAACCACAGTGACTAATAGTAGAGTAGGCTAATATCCTTTTCAGATCAGTCTGTTTAGAAGATACTAAGCCACCGTACGCTGCAGTAATTGCACCTCACATTATAATTACATCCCTAATAGATGCTACAAAACCTGGTATAGGTAGGCATACACCTGCTCATAGGCCGTTTAGTCTTATAAGTAAAAATATACCAGCTGAAACTAAGGTAGCTGAGTGGATTAGAGCAGAAGCTGGTGCAGGTGCTTCCATTGAGTCAGGTAACCATGCATGTAATATAAACTGTGCTGATTTTATAGAAGCTGCGACTAGTAATAGTGTGGATGCAACAGATAGTCCACACAGCTTAATATGACCGAACGATAGAGTAGTGTCATAAGATGAGTGTGATAGTGAGTTTAGTACAGGTATATCAAGTGTTTTAAACATAGATGCAATTAGAGCTAGTGCTAAAAAGAAGAAGGCGTCACTAAATAGATTAAATACTAACGCCTTAGTTGCAGATTTTAATGTATCCATCCTTGTAGACCAATAGTTGATTAAAAAAAAAGAGGTAACACCTATCATCTCCCATCCAATAAAGGTAACTACTAGGTTATCTGAGAACAAGAATAACAACATACTATTTACAAATATCATAAGCATAAGGGGTAACCTCTCAATAGTAGGCTCTCCTCTAAAATAAAAGAATGAATACAGCAATACAAAGACGCTTATGGTTAGGGTTAGATAACCAAATCCAAATGTTAGTTTATTCATAGATAACCTAAACGGCTGTTTTGCCTCTACGTAAAGTACATTAAACTCACCTAGTAAAAATGTAACAGAGTTTTCACCTAATACGAACCAATTGAATAGATAAGTACCTAGTAATCAAAAAGGTAATATACCTATAATATTTAATACAATAAAACCTCTTATACCAACAAATAGATAAAAAAAGAATGATACTACTGCGGAAACTAAAAAGAATAGTCAGAATAGTAGTAAATACTCAGCTGCACAGCATTCACCTGTACCTATTGCTATAATAAACCCCTTTATAAAAAGTATTAAACCTTTTATAAGGTTGAATGAGTTGCTACAAAGCCACATAAAGCCATAAGTTAATTCTAATATCATCATAGGTAAGGCGGCAATTAAAATGAGTAATATAGCCGAGACGTAACAAATCATGTTACCGAACATGTTAGATCAATCTGTTAGTACTATACTTAGTACTTCGCCTAGAATAGGACTTACTTGTAAAGTAGCGTAGTTAGCAACTTTACCTACCACGGCGTGCAGTTTAGTGACAATCTGCGGGATATAACTAGTAGTTATTTCACGGTGGGTAAGGTCAACGATAGTTATAATTAAATCCATCGAATTATTAACCAGACGCACGGCCGCCATAGACACACCCCGTTATTAAACCTAAACAAGGGTAACGTGTTAGCTATATCCCTATAAGATGTTCACTCTAATACCTTTTCTTTATAATTAGTATTGACCCTGTATTAGATTTGTACAGCGTAATTAAAAGTACACCTACTGAAAACTCTAAACCTGCTAAACCTAAGCATAGGAACGTTAATGACATTGTAACTATGTCATCATTTATAATACCCAGTACACAGCTCAGTGAGTATAATACAACTCATACTGTTTCTGAAAATATTATAATATTTATAAAATTATTATTATTAAATGAAACAGATAGTACTGATAATCACAGCAGAGATAAGAAAAATGATGATCACGACTCCAAGTAAACTAGTGTGTAATGGTCTTAGCTATACAGTTAAGCATTAATTACACTAGTAACTAATGATAATACTATTACTGAGGTTAAAATATAATATACAGCATAATCAAGACTTAGTACTTGCCTAAATGTTTTTATGTAATTTATCTTGGGCGAGTTTAATGGGTAAACTAGGTAGTTAAGTGTAGATAAAGATGCTACATTAAACAGCCTTATACTACTTATAAGTCATAAATTAAGTTTGGACCTTAACCTATTACTATTATTAATATTAGTTAATCAAAAACTATACATAGTTTTAAACATGGTGTTAGTAGCTAGGCATAGACCGTATCCGTAGTCTACCAACTCTAGACTGCTGGTGCAAAAAAATCAGACCTTAGCAAATCTGACCCTGTTATTGAGTAGTATAAAAATAATCAGGACATTTTTAGCTCAATTAACTGTAGAGTTACAAAATCTAGTAACATTGTGTAGTAAGTAAGTAAGTCATTAAATGCAACTCTCAGCCCTACGGATCTAAAGTGTACATACAACCACCTATAATGTCTAAATAAAAATTTTCTAAATGCAACCTTTAATCAAGGATACATAAGTATTCAATTTAAAAGGTACAGTATTATAGCATTTTGTAAGTTTGCTCCTAGTAACTGGTACGACAGTGTATTTAGTTGAATTAGTTTAGATACTGTAAAGACTCAGAATACTAATATAAAAACAAAATGTCAAAATTTAGCTATTAAACATATAGTTATAAAGTGTAAAAGTACTCTAGTACGTTTAGTTTGGGTAGTTTCAAAATCTAATACTCACTTGTTCGATTCATAATCAAAGGCTCAAGTTGTAGGATTATAATGAGATATAGTATAAAAAAATTGATAAAACTCTATGTAGGTTAAAAAAAAGTATATTAGTGTTACTAAGATTACAAATAAGTTTAACTTAAAGCTGGTTATATCTTTATAACGTATAACAACGTAATGTAACACAGATATTATAGCTAGTATAATAGAATTTTCGGATATAAACAATCTCCATGAATATGTATAAGTTTTAAAAAACTGACTATTGTCATACATAAAAAACGGCTCTTGGTTTGCTAACACAGTTAAATACATAAACACAATAAATAAAAAACCCTCTAGGGCTCAAAATATAGAAAAACTTCTACGCCAAAATCTATGCATAGCTGTAGTATATTTTCCATACCTATACTTTTTTATAAAAAAGACAAAACCAGATATCAAAAGGTAAAGGAATAAAACTAAAGATCCAGTAGAAAATAAAAATTTATTAACGGGTATATCCCTTAAAAAATAAAGTGAGCTTACTACGGATATAGACAAGACTACACTAACAACTCAAGATCTAAAGAAGGATAGGTAGCTAAATAGTAGGCTCCTAGGAAATACATTCGACTCTTGTCCACTAGTACCTTTACTAGTATTTAAAAATGCAGATACCCTTAATGGATCATAGTTTATTACTATAGACTTTTCTAGTCTACGGTTCGTACTAAATATAGTTAGAATATTATAAAGTACTACACTAATTTTACGAGACTTATATGATACGTTATTTCTTGAGTAAGTTCCCTGCCTGACGGACTTAATCAAATGGCTAAATAGTCTACTATCTATGGCATTAGCTACTACTACCTTTACGCACTTACCAGAGTTATTTAGTTTTAAAGTGCACTCAACCCACTCTTTGTCATTGACAAACTCGCTGTACCTATCGTTGATAATAGTACCGTCATTATTTATAAACTTAATTGGCTTTTTGACCCTAAGTCTTGATACAAGCTGTAACTCATTAATGTAATTACCATCTATTATATAGTATCAGTTACCTCTAATGCTAACCTTATCAGCTAGTGCTAGAGAGTTTGTTCCGGTTTGAACAAAAACCTTAGTCGAAGACCCCTCTAATGGGGTATTTAAGGTTTTATAAAGGGTAGTAAGGTTTAATCGGTCCTTAACCATAGTTTTTATAAATGTATAGATCATATAGGGTTCTTCAATAGTTATAAGATAAACTATACCTATAATGTCACTATAAATATTTTTTATTATATTATTTATTTTACCAATATTTAATCGCGTAATATTCATTGTGTCGATTAAGGGGGTGTTTTATCTAAATATGGTAAATAAAAATTCCACGGTACGTAGGACATAATAAGGAAACATAAAGTTTATTACAAAAAATAATAAAATAATAAATGTAACTACCCTTACAGATCTAGATTCAAACATTTTTAACGTCGGTAAATAGGTCGTTAGTACTCCGTATAGTTTATATACCATTGACTTGTCATTAAAACTTTTAAACTTATATATATATTTAATAAGTAATATAAATTGTCTTACTAGCTTGACTAACTTACTCATTGTGTCAATTGACAAACTTTAAAATTAAAGTCGGGTCTTTGATTACGTTAGGACTTTCACCTATTTTGTAGAGTCTTAACCTCTTTATAATCTTAAATTAAAATACTATTAGGTCGTTCACAACTACAACGATCTCAGTTGAATTATTAGTTAAGCTTACTGTAATGTTTTACTTCAGCTTATGTCAAACAATTCCAATATAGTTATTATTAAAGTAAGTATTATTACATTATTTTGTTCTTAATTAACAATTGTTAAATAATTATAGGTATTCATCTTATGCATATAAAAATTAACCACTGAACTATTACTAACTATATACTATCTCTAGTATTAGTTAGCTAGTAGTATTAAGTCATTATTTTTAATGTTGGTTATTACATAATAATATAGGGATAATTCTTACTTGTATTAAAGTAATTATTATATACTAGCGTGGCTTAAGAGGGATGCTTCATTAAAACAGCTCTTACACTATTGGCTAGATCTTCCTAGTCCTCTCGTACTAAAGTAAATACCTATTTTTTATGTTATATTTTGTATAGTAGATAGGGACCAAACTGTCTCACAACGTTCTGAACCCAACTCACGTATCGCTTTAACCGGCGAACAGCCGGACCCTTGATAGGTTGTTCGCTATCAGGATGCGGTAAGTCGACATCGAGGTGCCAAACGAATTTATTGATATGAACTCTCAAAATTCATAAGCCTGTTATCCCTGACGTACCTTTTATTCGTAGATCGGTTTGTACTCCTGGTTTACAAACCGGTTCAATATAACAGGCCTTAACCCTTAAGATAAGTGTACTTACCTTAATCAAGCTTTTTACATTTATTATAATATACTAACCTATAGGTTAAAAAAAGCTAATTAATAAACCTTCGTTACTTTTTAGAAGGTTGCCGTCCCAGCTAAACTACCTACCAATCTTTAAGATGTAATATGTCATTAATCTTTTAATTATACCTTTAACTTTTTTCTAAGATGTATAGTAAATCAAGTTGTCCGCCTCTGGTATAATTATAAAACTGGACGTAGTAAAGGTGTACAGGGTCTTTCCGTCTAGCTATACATAGTCGCATCTTCACAACTAATTCAACTTCACGGGGGTATTGTTAGAGACAGCGGGGCAGTCGTTATGTCGTTCGTGCGGGACAGAAATTACCTGCCAAGGAATTTCGCTACCTTAGGACCGTCAGTGTTACAGCCGCCGTTTACTGGGGTTTATAAATAAAAGTGCCCTCTTATTTTTTCACCTTGCAGCACCGGGCAGACATCAGACTCTATACATCATAATTACATTTAGCAGAGTCCTGTGTTTTTGATAAACAGTCGCTACCCCCTATCGTATTTAGCTCAAAGCCCTCCTTATCCCAAAGTTACAGAGTAAATTTGCCGAGTTCCTTTAACAATATTAACCCCTTTGCTTTGCTATATTCAAGCTACTTATATGTGTTTATGTTAGTACGGTAAATAATTACATTATATCCAGGGTAAGGTATTGTTTTAATGTGCACATCAAGCTCATAAAACAATAAAAATAAAAATAAAAATAACTTACCAGAATGTAAAAATATTATTGTATTAAAGTACTATTTCAATAAAATACCGATCACACGTTGTAAGTTTATCTAAACAACGCAACCCTAAAGTACAAAGCAAAGTTGTTTAAACAACTTGTCTGTTACTGATACTAGTATATATAAACTTAAAATTTCCTATTTATATTCCTATAAATATTCAGCAATATATAAGTTACTCCACTACCGTACAGCAATAACTAATACTATACCCATAACATCGGTACATAGCATATCTAAGTAATTATCAACCTACTTACCAGTAAATATAAATCAATGTATTTATAAAGATTAATGAGCTTTTACGCTTTCTTTAAAGGATGGCTGATTCCAAGCCCACCTTTTAATCTTATAGGATAAGTTGGCATTTAACTTTACTATGTTTACAAACCTTAGTTTTTGGTCTGGGCTGTTTCCCTCTCGACCTAGGATCTTAGCACCCTAGGTCTGAATTAAAGTTATATAAAGGCGTATTTGTATATCTGTAACGTCATAGCACTCAGTTACACTTAACTACCCCGCAATTACTATGCTTTAACTCCTACTAAAATAGGTTTCGTGGAGAACTAGCTATAACTAAGTTTGATTGGTCTTTCACCCCTATTAAAAGTTCATCCTAGAATATTGCAACATTCACAGGTTCGGCCCTTAAGACATTGTTAAATCAGCCTGACTTTAAATAGATCACTTAGCTTCGAGTCTTATTAATACAACTATAATTCCTTTCGGTACGCTAATTTATAAATAAGCTCGCTGTAATAATAAACTAACTAGTCCATGATACAAAAGGTACATAATTACAGTGCGTAACTATTGATAATTAGCATAAAATTTCAAGATCTATTTCACCTTCAACTTGGAATTCTTTTCACCTTTCCCTCACGGTACTTTTCGCTATCAAATTATTTAATCATTAGTATAGGAGCAAGTACTCCTTAAAAACCTTTGTATATACTAAGGTTTGTATTAAGAATAATAGGTATATTATAAGTTATTAATTAAATTATATACTCAACTCTCAAGTTCCCTTAAGGGTACCTTGTGTCAACTTCACCCAAGTTACCATAACTACCGTGAGAATACAACTTAAGCTTTATGAAATATAGATAAGCTCTATAAAAAACCTAAGTGTGTATCTTTCTGGCCATTACAACTCTCCGGGCGTGATGGGCAGTGTGTGCAAAACTTGACTGAGCATTCACCGTGGCATTGTTATCCACGATTACTGACGATTCCTACTTAATGTACTTAAGTTTCAAAGTACAACCTGAACTAGGGTAGTTTTTAAAGATTAGCTACAGATTACTCTTTTGCTACTTATTGTTCCTACCATTGTAACACGCGTGTAGCCCGGCATATGCAGACCATAAGGACTTGACTTCAGCCTCAATCCTCTAAGGTGTTAATTAAAACTACCTTATACCCTAAGATCAATAACACTAGCATTAAATTAAACAAAGGGTTAGGGTTGCGTTCGTTCAGGAACTAAATCCTACGTTTCACAACACGAACTGACGACAGCCATGCAATACCGCAAAGGGTAAACTTTAGGTTGATTACGGTTAGAAATACCCTTTAAACGCCGGTAAGGTTTTTCGTGGATTATCGAATTAAACCGCATGTTCCACCGTTCGTGCAAATTCCCGCCATATCGATTAAGTTTCAGACCATTATTAATAAAACTTTTACTGCCCAGGCGGAGTACTTACGCGTTAGCTTAAACAGCAACTAAGTGTTTAGAACTCATATGTCACAGTATGGACTATTAGGTTAACAACTCCTTCTCGATACCCATACTTTTGTGTATCAGTGTCAATAAGGTACAACAACCTGCATAACTTTTGGAGATAATCGCAATTTATTTGTATATAATCACTAAACTACGAATGTCGGTTGTATATACCATATTCTTAGGTAATTATTATTATAAAGTCTCGGTTTACCCGTTATTTTTATATATTTAATCTTACCTACCTACACACCCTATACGCCCAATTTAAACGAATAATGCTTGTTGCTCATGTATTACCGCGGCTGCTGGCACATGATTGGCCACAACTTCGACTTATGGTTTGATCATTATTCAATCACACACTTCAGCTTTACAATTACCATAATCTTCATATCACATACACTAAATTGCCAGATCGTGCGTTAACACATTGTCCAGGATTCCTCACTGCTGCTAGAAGTAGGGTGCTTTGCATACCCCAGGTGGCTGACTCCTCTCTCAATTCAGCTACAGATGGCTAACTTGCTATTACAGCTAGTCTACTCTGTCAGTATAGTATCTTGGCGCTTTGTTAATTTTTAGCTTGGTTGATTAAGTCACATAATCCCAGATGCAACGTAACCACACTGTGCTACTTATTCCTTATTTAAAGGTAACTAACAAGGTAACTAATACTTTTTACTCACCACGACGTTATATGTATAACCCATACATGTATTTACTACATAAGGTTTATACAATATTTAACTTGCATATGTTAGGCATTTAGTTAGCATTAACTCGAAACCACGATCATATTTATCTTTGTAAATTATAAAAAGCTTAGGTTAATTTTGTTATACGATCTTATAGGACTATCACCTAATTTGTAGAGTTTTAATCTCTTTAAATCCTCAAATTAAAATACTATTAGGTCGTTCACAACTACAACAATCTCAGTTGAATTATTAGTTAAGCTTACTGTAATGTTTTACTTCAGCTTATGTCAAACAATTCCAATATAGTTATTATTAAAGTAAGTATTATTACATTATTTTGTTCTTAATTAACAATTGTTAAATAATTATAGGTATTCATCTTATGCATATAAAAATTAACCACTGAACTATTACTAACTATATACTATCTCTAGTATTAGTTAGCTAGTAGTATTAAGTCATTATTTTTAATGTTGGTTATTACATAATAATATAGGGATAATTCTTACTTGTATTAAAGTAATTATTATATACTAGCGTGGCTTAAGAGGGATGCTTCATTAAAACAGCTCTTACACTATTGGCTAGATCTTCCTAGTCCTCTCGTACTAAAGTAAATACCTATTTTTTATGTTATATTTTGTATAGTAGATAGGGACCAAACTGTCTCACAACGTTCTGAACCCAACTCACGTATCGCTTTAACCGGCGAACAGCCGGACCCTTGATAGGTTGTTCGCTATCAGGATGCGGTAAGTCGACATCGAGGTGCCAAACGAATTTATTGATATGAACTCTCAAAATTCATAAGCCTGTTATCCCTGACGTACCTTTTATTCGTAGATCGGTTTGTACTCCTGGTTTACAAACCGGTTCAATATAACAGGCCTTAACCCTTAAGATAAGTGTACTTACCTTAATCAAGCTTTTTACATTTATTATAATATACTAACCTATAGGTTAAAAAAAGCTAATTAATAAACCTTCGTTACTTTTTAGAAGGTTGCCGTCCCAGCTAAACTACCTACCAATCTTTAAGATGTAATATGTCATTAATCTTTTAATTATACCTTTAACTTTTTTCTAAGATGTATAGTAAATCAAGTTGTCCGCCTCTGGTATAATTATAAAACTGGACGTAGTAAAGGTGTACAGGGTCTTTCCGTCTAGCTATACATAGTCGCATCTTCACAACTAATTCAACTTCACGGGGGTATTGTTAGAGACAGCGGGGCAGTCGTTATGTCGTTCGTGCGGGACAGAAATTACCTGCCAAGGAATTTCGCTACCTTAGGACCGTCAGTGTTACAGCCGCCGTTTACTGGGGTTTATAAATAAAAGTGCCCTCTTATTTTTTCACCTTGCAGCACCGGGCAGACATCAGACTCTATACATCATAATTACATTTAGCAGAGTCCTGTGTTTTTGATAAACAGTCGCTACCCCCTATCGTATTTAGCTCAAAGCCCTCCTTATCCCAAAGTTACAGAGTAAATTTGCCGAGTTCCTTTAACAATATTAACCCCTTTGCTTTGCTATATTCAAGCTACTTATATGTGTTTATGTTAGTACGGTAAATAATTACATTATATCCAGGGTAAGGTATTGTTTTAATGTGCACATCAAGCTCATAAAACAATAAAAATAAAAATAAAAATAACTTACCAGAATGTAAAAATATTATTGTATTAAAGTACTATTTCAATAAAATACCGATCACACGTTGTAAGTTTATCTAAACAACGCAACCCTAAAGTACAAAGCAAAGTTGTTTAAACAACTTGTCTGTTACTGATACTAGTATATATAAACTTAAAATTTCCTATTTATATTCCTATAAATATTCAGCAATATATAAGTTACTCCACTACCGTACAGCAATAACTAATACTATACCCATAACATCGGTACATAGCATATCTAAGTAATTATCAACCTACTTACCAGTAAATATAAATCAATGTATTTATAAAGATTAATGAGCTTTTACGCTTTCTTTAAAGGATGGCTGATTCCAAGCCCACCTTTTAATCTTATAGGATAAGTTGGCATTTAACTTTACTATGTTTACAAACCTTAGTTTTTGGTCTGGGCTGTTTCCCTCTCGACCTAGGATCTTAGCACCCTAGGTCTGAATTAAAGTTATATAAAGGCGTATTTGTATATCTGTAACGTCATAGCACTCAGTTACACTTAACTACCCCGCAATTACTATGCTTTAACTCCTACTAAAATAGGTTTCGTGGAGAACTAGCTATAACTAAGTTTGATTGGTCTTTCACCCCTATTAAAAGTTCATCCTAGAATATTGCAACATTCACAGGTTCGGCCCTTAAGACATTGTTAAATCAGCCTGACTTTAAATAGATCACTTAGCTTCGAGTCTTATTAATACAACTATAATTCCTTTCGGTACGCTAATTTATAAATAAGCTCGCTGTAATAATAAACTAACTAGTCCATGATACAAAAGGTACATAATTACAGTGCGTAACTATTGATAATTAGCATAAAATTTCAAGATCTATTTCACCTTCAACTTGGAATTCTTTTCACCTTTCCCTCACGGTACTTTTCGCTATCAAATTATTTAATCATTAGTATAGGAGCAAGTACTCCTTAAAAACCTTTGTATATACTAAGGTTTGTATTAAGAATAATAGGTATATTATAAGTTATTAATTAAATTATATACTCAACTCTCAAGTTCCCTTAAGGGTACCTTGTGTCAACTTCACCCAAGTTACCATAACTACCGTGAGAATACAACTTAAGCTTTATGAAATATAGATAAGCTCTATAAAAAACCTAAGTGTGTATCTTTCTGGCCATTACAACTCTCCGGGCGTGATGGGCAGTGTGTGCAAAACTTGACTGAGCATTCACCGTGGCATTGTTATCCACGATTACTGACGATTCCTACTTAATGTACTTAAGTTTCAAAGTACAACCTGAACTAGGGTAGTTTTTAAAGATTAGCTACAGATTACTCTTTTGCTACTTATTGTTCCTACCATTGTAACACGCGTGTAGCCCGGCATATGCAGACCATAAGGACTTGACTTCAGCCTCAATCCTCTAAGGTGTTAATTAAAACTACCTTATACCCTAAGATCAATAACACTAGCATTAAATTAAACAAAGGGTTAGGGTTGCGTTCGTTCAGGAACTAAATCCTACGTTTCACAACACGAACTGACGACAGCCATGCAATACCGCAAAGGGTAAACTTTAGGTTGATTACGGTTAGAAATACCCTTTAAACGCCGGTAAGGTTTTTCGTGGATTATCGAATTAAACCGCATGTTCCACCGTTCGTGCAAATTCCCGCCATATCGATTAAGTTTCAGACCATTATTAATAAAACTTTTACTGCCCAGGCGGAGTACTTACGCGTTAGCTTAAACAGCAACTAAGTGTTTAGAACTCATATGTCACAGTATGGACTATTAGGTTAACAACTCCTTCTCGATACCCATACTTTTGTGTATCAGTGTCAATAAGGTACAACAACCTGCATAACTTTTGGAGATAATCGCAATTTATTTGTATATAATCACTAAACTACGAATGTCGGTTGTATATACCATATTCTTAGGTAATTATTATTATAAAGTCTCGGTTTACCCGTTATTTTTATATATTTAATCTTACCTACCTACACACCCTATACGCCCAATTTAAACGAATAATGCTTGTTGCTCATGTATTACCGCGGCTGCTGGCACATGATTGGCCACAACTTCGACTTATGGTTTGATCATTATTCAATCACACACTTCAGCTTTACAATTACCATAATCTTCATATCACATACACTAAATTGCCAGATCGTGCGTTAACACATTGTCCAGGATTCCTCACTGCTGCTAGAAGTAGGGTGCTTTGCATACCCCAGGTGGCTGACTCCTCTCTCAATTCAGCTACAGATGGCTAACTTGCTATTAAAGCTAGTCTACTCTGTCAGTATAGTATCTTGGTGCTTTGTTAATTTTTAGCTTGGCTGATTAGGCTGCATGACCTTAGACGCAACGTAACCATACTGTGCTACTTATTCCCTGTTCAAGGGTAACTAACAAGGTAACTAATACTTTTTACTCACCACGACGTTATATGTATAATCTATATATATATAAGGTTTATACAATATTTAACTTGCATATGTTAGGCATTTAGTTAGCATTAACTCGAAACCACGATCATATTTATCTTTGTAAATTATAAGAAGCTTAGTTTATAAGACTAAGAAGAGTATCCTTAGGATATTTTAAATAAAATTAAAATTCATACCTTTTATAAGCGAAGTCATATCTAAGTACTCTCATCCTCCTAAAAATAAGATAGAAACTACACAAGAGAAGAAGAATAAATGAAAGTACTCACCTAAGTAAAAAAGTGCAAAGAAAAAACCTCCTATCTCAACACTGTATCCGGCCACTAACTCTGATTCAGCCTCGGCTAAGTCAAACGGTGCCCTATTAGCCTCTAATAAAAAGGTTAGTATTATAAGTCCAAATATACCACTAAATAGAAAGCAGTTTCAATACTGCTCTTGGAATTGGACAAAGGCTGTTAAACAAAAAGAGCCGCTAATTATAACCAATGATAGTACCATTAAACCTAGTAATACTTCAAGGTTTAACGTTAAAACACCACAACGTATAGAGGCCATAATTGCATATTTATTCTTACTAAAGTAACCTACCATAATTATACAAAAGCTAAATACCATAGACAGTAGCGTGGCATATACTAGGTTATATTCTACATCGAATATAGATATGCTTGGACCTCACACTGTATTAATCCAAAACATATAACAAACTGATTGTGTCATTGCTATTGTAAAGGCCATAGTGTGTACATTAATACCCTCAGGTAATAGATTACCTTTTGCTAGTAACTTTAATGCATCCGCTAAGTACTGTAGCCTACCACGGTATCCAACAAAATTAGGTCCTATTCGTCGTTGAACTAAACTTAAAAACTTACGCTCTATTAAGGTAAGTGCAGCGATTATTAATGTAGACAGGAGCATTAAAATTAAATTAATAACAAAGCCCTTTATTCATATCAAGATTAAAGAATAACCCACTGCTGTTAGTAACATATCAGCTATTTTATACCAAGTAGTACATATAGCATTACTTAGCTTACAACTCTTTCTCACTTATTGTGAGTATCTAGTGCTGATAAGGCTGGTAAGGTTAAAAGTGATTTAGACTTACGGTTTACCTTGGTACTAAGCCTTAGCGATTTCTTAATCATATTGTGATATATAAAATGAAGTGCCATTGGGTTTCTTAATGAAGTACAGGATAGGTATATGAACACAAACATATATGAGTATAGCATAGCTATATTACCGCCTATCCTGTGATAAAATCTACCATATGGTAGGAACGACGTTGTATATAAAGCGCACATAAAGAAGAATGAATAAGTTAGTTGTCTATATAAGTTAACTGTTATTGCGTTTTGCTGGTCTGTAGGTAGCGACGGCTTGCTAACTACAAAGGACCACCATACAGACGTTGAGTAATCAAGACCATCTGTATCCGTCATTCCATGTATATTTGGTTGGAAATATAAGGCACCTATAAAGAAAAGTAGACCAAAGATACCAGTTTTATGATATGGACAGGCTAATAACCAAGCCATGTAAGGTCTAAAATACCAGTGGGGTGCAACTGAATAAAACCTAACGTCGTTCATAATACCTATATCACCTCACATAAACAGCTCATATGATATTGACTCTGGCTCTGGGTACAAGTATTGACCTATAAATACAAATAGTATTAATATCTCCATAGTACCTTTTAGCTCAAAAAGTAATACCTCATTTCACCATGTCAAATCATAGGTAAGGCCGTCATTAGTTGCCTCTGTCTTTCAGTCATAGTGCATCTCCAAACTATGTAAATAACCAAGGTATGCAAAATAAAATGCAGATAGGTAATGTGCATATGCTAGTCTAATAAGCGTATCAGTATTCAGTTGCCTATCTGTAAATAGCCACCAGTAAGGTTTACCGTAAAACCCAAATGCAGTATGCATTATATTAGCTGCAATTGTAAGCGTGATTTCACTTAGGTGTGTACAACAAAGAACCAGTCCTAAGAATACTACCACGTGAAATATCATAAAACTAAACATACCGCTCCTTCATGAGGCCTCGTTCTCATAGTCAAAGACTACTAGGTACATTTTTCTAAAAATATGAAAAAATGAGAATATAAATATAAAATCTACGCCGCGCTCATGAAGTCAGAAAAAATCATCAATGAACATGTTCTCTAGATCTTCTTCGTCCCTAACAGCTGGTATTAAATTTCCTTCAGGAACTAGGCTAAACGAAAGTGCAATACCGCTTATTAGTTGTGAAACTATAGTAGCAAAAATCATCAAACCGAATGCTGACGGCACGTCTAAAAAGTTTACAGTCAGCACTGTAACGTAAGAGTACACTCCAAAAAGGCTTATAACCATATAAGGATTCTTCAACTGATCAACTCTATTTATAAGCATCAGGTAAAAAATACTTATACATAAGAATGTATATGTATGTACGTGTGCTACTTAAGTAATCTAGCATTAAGTAATTTAATACGAAGATGCCTTCTATCATGGAAAAAACCCTCCACAGTTATAATCAAAAAAAATGAGTATAGGTATAAAAATAGCCAAAATATCATAGCAAAAAATGACACGATTTGGCTTATTAGTATAAACCATAAGTGTAACACCTCATAAGCTATATATAATAAAGTTGCTGGAATCTTTATTAAAAATCAAAAGACGGCTGTATTAAAAATGTTACTTGTCTCTAATAGTAACTCCGGTTGCTTTATAAACATAGTATTTTTATAATTATAGAACATTATGTAATCGTAATAGGATGCGCATGCGATGGTCATTAGTACTAGCCTTATAGCCTGTAAGGCGAGTCTAATATAAAATACACATACCATGATTATATCATAGCCAAACTCGTATAAGAAGAATGAAGATATACTAGCTCCACGTAAATAGGTTCCATAAAAAATACCATAGTCGTAGAGTAAATACGTCGGTATAGAAAATACAACGTAAAATATACCTGGTACAGAGTAGATAAATGTTAAAAACTCAGGCATTCTTGATACTATAAAGTAAAAATTTGCTCCAAAGAATCACCCAAATATGTAAGTTATAGCAATTACTAGTAGTACCAGGTCATCAGCTGAACCTAACTCCTTTTCGCTCTCTGTAAGTGCCCAGATTGACAGATAGTCATTATCAGCGCAACTTTCTGAAGAATTAAGTTTGTTATTGGTATAGAAGTAAAATAATACAAATAAGTAAGTTAATATAACTACAGTTAAATAGGATATTAAACTTACCGAAATAATATTAATGGTATTTACAAAATCAGACCTTACTAAGGTACTGTTTACCATAAATAACTCATTGAATAAACTAGGTGCAGTATCAGTTAGTGTAACGACCTCTGGATTATTTAGCACGACTGTAGCTGGAGAGCTGCAATTCATATGCATCAGAGAGTCGTATCCACTATTTAGCATAGATAGAGATAGCGTATCGTTAGTGTACCTATAATCTAGAACTCCTAAAGTATTAGATAATGTAACCACCTCTGGCCAACTAACTAGACTAAATATAGATTCACCTGTATTGTACCTTACTAAACCGCCTGACAGTAAGGATGAGGATGTTTCATAAACGTAATCTATACCCCCCATAATAAATGAGTTTACTAGGTTAGGGATTACCACTTCTGAAACATTATAAGCTGGACTAAAGTAGTTTGGATTAAAGTCGACCTTATGCAAGTGTAAGCTATCATGAATAGCATTTATATGATCCTGAAGCATGTCTTAATTAATAACCTCAGTTAGTTACTATAATTACCAGGAGTACTTACGTAAGGCATACGCATTTAAATGTCTTTTTCTTAGTGATTTAGGATCCCTAGATATATCTATACCAGTACGTTCCTTATACTCAATTTTAGCTGCTGTACGTCAAGCTGTCTCTTTTTTAAGCTGATCTACCAGGTCTCCTGTTTTATTAACAACGGGATTTAAGAACCTACGTGCACCAAAATGATGTCATCACAACAAGAAATGGTCGAACGGTAGTGCACATACCCTTATAGGCATGTGGTGATGATACCTACCACAGATTTCAGCGCATTGGCCATAATAAAAACCTACATTATCTATAAAGAAAGTATGGTGCGTAGCTCTACCAGGTATACAATCCATTTTAAGACCTAATCCAGGTATAAATCAAGAATGAATAACATCAAATGAATTAGTTACTGCTGTTATGTTAACGTGTGCTGGCAATACTAAGGTTCTTCTAGTCCTTAACATTCTCCTATTTACGTTAAGGTTGTTTGTATCTGTTTTTTTTTTATTCAATTTAAAAACCTTATACTTATTAGTAGGGGCTTTTATATCTTTTGGCATATCTAATGTTCTATTTTTATTTATTAATAGCCTAGCACGCGTTTCTTTCATAACCTCATCCACTTTGTCAGAACTGTCTTTTATTGACATATTAATGTCTCTGATTATCGAACGAGAAAGTGTTATCTTTTTAGGACCTATAGTCTTTCTAAGTTTATACCTTTTTTGTTTCCTGACTAAAAAGTTTTCATATAATTTAGGTTTTGATTCAATTTTAGCTGTATTAGCTGAAAACTTTAAATAGGTTAGATTAACATCTCCTGATTTTATATTAGCAATCGAGTCATCTGATATGTAGGTAGGTCTTATATTAATAGGGCTGTGAAGTCCATTCGACTTACGGTAAAACCTCACAGTCTCCTCAGCGTTTGAGCTAAACACTAAGTTAGTAGAGTTTTTAAGTTTAGAAATGGAGCCTGGGTTGCACTCATTAACATTTAATTTAAGTCAGTGAATAGCGGTTAGTTCCGGATTAGCTAACTCTCTTATAGACTCTATAACTGAATTAACCTCATCTGACTTTGGAGACCTTACATTATCTAAGGAGTATAGTGACGTATACATGGTGTTTAAGTAAGTGGTTAAATTTAGTGGTTTAGTAGTAATTTCTTTAGACATGACTTGGTCATTAATTATTAAAGGCAGTCTATTACTTTTAGTTATAAACACACTATCATTAAGTTCAGTATTATTTAAGTTAATGTTTTTTATAGATTTAACTACAGTTTGATAAAAAGAAAGATTCATTGGTTGATCTAAATTATACAACTCCTCTTCTTTTATAGCTTCAGATCAAAATTTAACCATTCAATTTGACTGGCGCCTGAACTGTAATGCGCTCATATAATCATCGCACTGCTTAGTATTACCATGTGTAAATAACACCCACTTGTTATGTCCTATATTTTTAGGTGCAGTTATTATCTTAGTAAAGTTTTTAAAGTCAATCCTATACAACCAGTATCATTGCTTTCCTCTAATCTTAACTGTAAATAGGCTTGACTCGTTTTGTCACTCAATTAGCTTAAGGAGGAAACTAGAGTTAATAAGTATGTTTATACACCAAGAAAGTGGAATAAGGCAGGCTAATAGGTCACCTCACTTACCATGAGGTCTCATAGTAGTAGCAATTTTAGGGCTAAATTTAAGCCTTCGTCTTCTTACAGTCCTCATAATTATAAGGTAGTATAACACCCATACAAATGTAAACCAAAACCATCACCAGTATTGCCATTGCGTTAGATGCAACAGAACGTCTGATTTATTGTTTTGGTAACCAATGTTAAAGTTAGTCATTAGTGAGCTTTCAGTTATTACGTTACCTCAGATTGACTAGTGCACATTATGTATTTAATTAACTCTATTATTTAGTGTGTACGCGTAATGCGTATATGTAATAAGGGGAAGGTGGGGGCCTTAAGTAGTACTTATCAGATTTATAACTAGCTTTGTACTATATTTAAACTTTGTTATATTAACTAACATCAGTAAGCTAATTAACGATAATACTAAGGAGTAGCGGTCTATAAGCTAAGGCTGTAGCTTTGAAGAACCATATTACCTTAGTAATAAAAAATAATACGTCTTTTAAGGCTAAACCCTACCGATAAAAGTATTAATGCACTAAGTAATATAATTATAGGTAACGTTCAGCCTAACTTTTGCAACATTAATTCAAGTATTAATGATTTATCTACGATACCTGTTGTAGTAGATGACGTTACTAACAATCCACTAAAAAGACCTTTACTATGCTTTGTTAAGTAATAGTGTATAGCATAATCATTAATAGTTAGGTAATTGGATAAGGAGTATTTTGTACTAAAGTCACTAATTAAGTTACTAAGTAAAAGGTAATTAGTTGATGCCTTAATTACAGGGTTAACATCAGCTACCAAGTCTAATGAAAAGGTAGGTAATACATATATGTGAGATAATGACATAAAGTAGTAAAATGAAAAAATAAGTATTAAATGATATAGTCTCAAAAAAAAGACTAGTTTTCTATTAGTTACATATTTTATCATAACTAACGATTCATGTATAGGTAAAAATAAGTTTAATAAGGAAGTAGAATCTATTAGATATAAAAATATAGGTAACGATATTAGTAATATAAAGGGCCCATGCTTGATAGACCCTGAATCGCTATAAATAACAGACATAATTGATACTATTAGGGGGTATATAATGACAATAATTGAAATAACTAATAGTACCTGTAATAAATAACTTCTTACATAAGTTCTAAGTACCCTTGCATTATTACCGTTAAATAACGTTAATACTAGTGGTACAATAGTAAGCACGTATAGGTAGGTATATTGCATATTTATTGTAGTTAGTTGGGACGACAAGAACCCATGTACAGACTGTACTATATTTAACCTTACTATAAGGAGTAGTAAGGATATCAGTACAGTCAGTAAAAATACTGTACGTATAGGGGGGTTTATTCTAAAAGTATGGCTGCTTGCTAAAAGTATAGAGAGTATAGATAGACTTACCACCTCTACTATATCTCATGACCAGTAGCCTCCTCAATTTAACTCTTGGTGAGCTCAATATGCTCCTAAGGATATAGATATAGTTAAAATTTTACTATAGCTAAAACTTTTAAGTTTAACAGAGGCCGTAGCCTTAGGTATACGGTTACAGTTAAATAAACCTTTATTAAAAAAATCTATATTAATGATACTGACTATTAGTGAGATTACTAGGCTATAAGCTACCAAAACCATAACAGGGTGTATAGTCACTGCTCCATTAGATAAGGATAGGTCCTGTACTACTGCATAAAACTCATTTAAATTAAACGGTTGATAGATGTCGTTTAGGTTTGTAACAAAGTAAATAACTAGTAATGAGAAGTTTACTAGGTGTATGGGTAGTTTTTTATACGATACGAGGGACATTAAATAAAGTACATATACAATTATTATAATGCAGTTAAGGTCTAGCTTGTTAGTTTTAACAATAAACATGGTTAAGTAATCACTATTCAAAAAATTTAACGTATTTCAACATGATTTTAGGTGTACTATTAAGTGTAAACTTATAAAAATAGATAACAATGTCGGGTTAATAACTAGTGACAGTGTAGCTACAGCAGCTATAGACGCAGCGTACATTACTAGAAAATTAATTTATATCAAGTTTAGATACTCGAGATAAATAATTTTCTGTTACTAAGCTACATTCAGCTTCTTTTATAATAGAAGAGTTATGTAAGTCTGAGGTTCTCTTAGTTATAGTTTTCCTTAATCTTCTCTTTACCCTAGCATACCTTCTAAGTTTTATAAAAGAGTGTCTAAACTCTGGTCTTATCGCTATGAATAGTAAATTAGACTTAAACATAGCTAATGATAGCTTTAAAAAATGATCATAGAACTCAGTAGACCTTGGTTTACCCCTTACTATAAGTAATACAGGATCTAACTCTTTAATATAACGTAATAGACCTATATGAAAGGCTTTTGTCATTGCCTTAAGTATAGTTTTGTCTTTTTTCTTATATATCGCCCTTTGGTGTTTATTATCAGCCCCAAATAGTGTAGCTAATATTCCAGGATAAAGTGACACCTCAGTCTTTCACCCTCAAAATTGCTTTGATAGCAGGGTTAAGTAAAACTGCGTTCTCTTATTATTTAACATTAATATGTTCTTTGCTGATACGGAAGGTCTATATACACGGTGTGACATTTTAGGTAATTTATTAATTATAAGTTTTTTAAGTGCTATTGTACGTTGCGGTACAGTGTTGTATAGTGATGATGTTAGTAACATACAGGGGTTAACATCAGTAGGTTTTAAATACTTTAATGATTTTGTTATTACAGCCCCTCACAGGCTTACTTTGTTTTCTAAATTAGGTAAATAGGTAGGGTACTTACCTTTAAAAAAGACCTTCATTGTTAAAGTAAGGTCGTCTAAAATAAAATTCTTTGGTTTTTTGTTCTTAAACCAAGGGTCTAATTGAAACTTTGTATATCTGGGGAAAAGGGTATAATATATATTAAGTTTTCTTAAAACCCTAAGTTTTTCTCTTAGCTTTGCTTTTTTTTGTTTAACAAGCTTTATGTTAGCTCTCTGAGACATTCCTTTTTTTGAGTATGATAAAATATCATTATGTTTGTACATTACCCTAAGTACACCTACTTAAGTAGGTTATTGTTAATTTACATTACGAGGTGTAACGCACTAATCACTTACTTAGTTAACTATAGTGGGGGGGGGGGTATTGACGACTATATCAATAACCAGTAGGTATAGTAATTACCACTTTAGTTTAATAACCCCTTACCTTAGTGATCTTTAGAGACCCTTAAGCAACTTTAAGGCTTAAGAGTCTTTGTGTAGGTTTTTAAAGTTGGAAACTACATACCTAATACAGTACTTGGTAAAAAACCCTTTCATATAATTCTTATATATTTTTAAGGTTTAGGCTGATGGGTTAAGGTATGCCTTAAGGGGTTAGGTAATACTTTACTAAAGGTTATCATCTATAACTGCTGTACGTTTAGATGCTGTACATTAAATTCATTTTTAATTATTATACGATTTATAATCTTTTAGGTTATAGTTATTAGTCATGCGCAATATAGTTAGCGTTTATATGCTTACGTATTTATACCTTGAGTTGTTTCTTAAAGTTTTATTAATACCATCTCTGTTTTTAAATAATATTATTCCTTTATTAATGAATAAGCGGGTGTGTATTTAATTAAACTTGTTATTAATGTAATGTTAATTGTTTCTGGGTATTATTAGTGGGTGTATTAGGTTATTAGTAAATGTATCTGGCTTAAGTTGTATTTTATATTTAACTTTATAAGGCTTATTTAGGTTATGTTTTTACTTCCACTCCCTTGAAAGTGTTCAATTGTTCCAAAAGTATTTAAGTGGGTACTCTGTAGGTAGTGTGTTTCATATGTGTGTCTATTAGGTGAGTACATTTAGGTGTGTCTTTATTGTTGTACGTAAATATACGTATTATTGTATGTTTTTTAAATACATTTAAATATGTACAAGTATATATTTAAATGTGTACATCTTGAACAATCCTTAGGCGTTATATACTTAAACTCACACAGTAATGTATTACTGTGTGTATTTAAGTATTTTTTTCACTAAACCTTATACTTAAATACACACAGTAATATATTACTGTGTGTATTTAAGTATTTTTTTTACTAAACCTTATACTTAAATACACACAGTAATATATTACTGTGTGTATTTAAGTATATTGAGTCCTATACTTAAATACACACAGTAATGTATTACTGTGTGTATTTAAGTGTATATAGGTGTAAAGCATATAATAAGAGTAGTGTATGATATACACTACTCTTATTATATGCTTTACACAACCCTTATACTTAAATACACACAGTAATATATTACTGTGTGTATTTAAGTATATATAGGTGTAAAGCATATAATAAGAGTAGTGTATAATATACACTACTCTTATTATATGCTTTACACAACCCTTATACTTAAATACACACAGTAATACATTACTGTGTGTATTTAAGTATATATAGGTGTAAAGCATATAATAAGAGTAGTGTATAATATACACTACTCTTATTATATGCTTTACACAAACCTTATACTTAAATACACACAGTAATGCATTACT
>Ga0209961_1000124_pt1 | contig 27893 bp, 25 predicted proteins | sample SalPonA_B_H2O_MG_FD_185719 | JGI IMG/M metagenome (GOLD analysis project Ga0209961, IMG submission 185719) | Water microbial communities from South San Francisco under conditions of wetland restoration - Salt Pond MetaG R2A_B_H2O_MG (SPAdes)... | ecosystem: Environmental > Aquatic > Non-marine... | reverse complement strand
GATGGAAGAGTCATGGCTAACAATACAGTCCACCTCGACCAGCAGGTGATCATGCATCATGCCCTGCCACAACGACGTCACCGTCCATGGCTGTTGCGGGTGCTGCCAACTCACCCACGCTAGCATTCCCTCGTGAGATACCGCTAGCCCCGCGTAGAAATCTTCACCTTCGCGTAACACCTGTCTGCTACCATCGGTGGTAAAACAAACGATACGATGCACCCCCTGCCACTCTTCAATGGCTACTACATGTCCACGATCTATATAGCAGGGTTCGCTGTAGCGTGCCCCATGTTGGCCGCCAAGCAAGATAGGTGGCTCATTGTCCAACCAGCGCCAAAAATAAATTTTTTGCGAGGACTCTTCGACAAACACAATCCCCTCTTTGGCAAAGCTCCACGCCCTTGCGCCATATTCATTGACACGGCTTCGAATGGAGACTCCACTATCGAGTAATCGATGGACTTTATGATCGAGGTAATAGCAAAAGACCTGTCGGCCTTGCGCCTCTGGGGCGTGCTCTAGCCAACCTACAAGACCGTCCTGTCGCACTTGGCATTGAGATAGAATCGCATTGGCTCCACAAGCCGACTGAGCCGACATCACCATAGCGATTTACTTCTGACTGAACAGCCGTGAATTACGACTATTGCGGTATAGGAAGGTGTCTGTATCACTGGCGATAAGATCCGCATGTTGTTTGCGCGCCCCGGTAATCAAATCATGCCGGGGGGACTTACTACACACTGGATCGGTGTTACTGGCATCGCCCGTGAGCATATACGCCTGACATCGGCAGCCGCCAAAGTCCTTGTCTTTTTCATCACACGAGGCACATGGCTCTGGCATCCAGCTATCACCGCGAAAGTGATTAAAGCCCTCGCTTTGGTACCAAATATCTTCAAGACTGTGGTCGAGCACACTGGGAAAAGAGAGTGGCAACATCCTCGCGCTGTGACAAGGTAGCGCAACCCCATCTGGCGCCACCGTTAAAAACATTGACCCCCAACCATTCATGCACGCCTTAGGCCGCTCTTCATAGTAATCTGGGGTAACAAAAATCAACTTCATGGTGCTGCCTGATGCAGACAGCTTTTCGCGCCAAGCTTGGGTACGAGCTTCAGCATGCTGCAGTTGCTGCTGAGTAGGCATTAACCAGTCACGATTCTGATACCCCCAACCATAGTACTGACAGGTTGCTAATTCTACAAAATCGGCCTGGAGTTCAACACACAACTCGATAATACGGTCGATCTGATCAATGTTGTGTCTATGCGTCACGAAGTTAAGCACCATGGGATAACCTTGAGCTTTAACCTCACGGGCCATATGCATTTTTTGCTGAAACGCCTTCTCGCTTCCCGCCAGCATATTGTTAACTGATTCGTCGCTCGCCTGAAAACTTATTTGGATGTGGTCCAAGCCCGCCGCCTTAAATCTGGCGACCTTATCAGGATCTAACCCCACCCCCGAGGTAATTAAATTAGTGTAATAGCCCAATTTACGCGCGCCCTCGATGAGTTCTTCTAGGTCTTGTCTCACCAAGGGCTCGCCACCAGAAAAGCCTAACTGAACCGCACCAAGCTTTCGCCCCTCAGCAAATACTTTAAGCCACTGCTCGGTAGTAAGCTCGCTGCCAGCCGCGGCATAGTCGAGTGGATTAGAACAATAGGGACACTGCAGTGGACAGCGATAGGTAAGTTCGGCCAAAAGCCAGAGTGGACGCCCAATCTCAGCTGCAGTGCTCATCAGACAAGGCTCAACCATTGATTTTGTTGCGCCTCGCGCAAAAATGCCAACACATCCTCGGCTAAGTCATCGGCCTCGGGAAATTTCTTCTGCAGCAGAGCAATGATCTGCGCCACGCTATTCTGACCGTCAACCAGGGATAAAATTTCTCCCGCCGGCCCGTTCAACTGCACCATACCTTCGGGGTAAAGTAGCACGAAGCACGCTTGTGCCTCCTCCCACTGCAAGCGAAACATCGCATTAATAGTCGGTATTTTATCTGACAGCAGCGCACTCATAACTTAATTCCTTTGTGGTAGACACGCTCGCTAGTCACCGTGTGGAAAGGTGGCCGATCCAACTCGTAGGCCATACTCATGGCATCGAGCATACTCCACAAAATATCGAGCTTAAACTGTAAGATCTCTAGCATGCGCTCTTGTTCGGCGCGAGTCTTATAAAAGTCTAATGTGACCTCCAATCCGTGATTAACATCTCGGCGCGCCTCACTTAAACGCTTGCGAAAATATTGGTAGCCCTCTTCTGCAATCCATGGGTAGTGCTGGGGCCAACTGTCGAGCCTATTTTTGTGGATGGTCGGCGCAAATAACTCGGTTAACGATGAACTGGCGGCCTCTTGCCAACGAGCGCGACGTGCAAAGTTGACATAGGCATCGACAGCAAAGCGAACACCAGGTAATACATGCTCTTGACTGAGAATTTCGGCACGGCTCAAACCAACGGCTTCGCCTAGAGTTAACCACGCTTCGATGCCGCCCTCTTCCATTGACACGCCATCGTGGTCAAGGATTCGCTGAACCCAAAGTTTGCGGACTTCAGGGTCATCGCAATTCGACATAATGGCGGCGTCTTTGATCGGAATATTGATCTGGTAATAAAAACGATTGGCGACCCAACCACGAATTTGCTCTGGCGTGCAGCGCCCCTCGTACATAGCAACATGATAGGGATGGGCAGTGTGGTAGAACTTCCCCTTAGCGTGTAGTGCAGCAGAAAACTCCTCACGCGACATAGGCTGATCTGTAGGGCTAACGCTCATAGTGTCCTCAAAGTTCAAACGACATCCCGTCGTAGGCTACTTCAATGCCATGTTCGGCGAGAATAGTACGCTCGGGCGAGTCTCCGTTAAGAATAGGATTTGTGTTGTTAATGTGTATCAAAACCTTGCGAGGCCGATCAAAACTGTCGAGCAATTCGATCATACCGCCTGGGCCAGACTGTGGTAAGTGACCCATTTGGCGACCTGTACGGGTTCCCACGCCGGCGTGCTGCATTTCGTCATCTCGCCATACTGTGCCATCGACCAATAATAAATCCGATTCCGCCATCAAAGGAGGCAAGTGATCTTGCATTTCACCAAGGCCAGGGGCATAAAACAATCGTTTACCGGAGCGTTGATCGGTCACCACGATGCCAATGTTATCACCTGGATCAGGGTTATTACGCCGCGGTGAATAGGGCGGTGCGTTGCTTAGCAGAGGAATGGCGGTAAATCGTAAATGCTCAACCCCAGGAATAGCGAAATCAACCGGCTGATAGCCCTTAACGGGGATGGTATTAATATGATTACCGTCCCAATGTTGCAGCATAGAAAACAATGGAAAGTTCTCGGTTAAATCCTGTTGCACGGGTTCTGTACACCAAATATTGTGAGGGCAACCTTCTCGTAACATCAGCAAACCTGTCGTGTGATCAATTTGGCTGTCCATGAAAACGATGTGGGCGATACCTGTATCACGCATAGCGCGGTTGGGCTGCATTGGAGCAAAGTCAGCCATCTGCTGTCGGATATCTGGTGAAGTGTTAAACAATATCCAATCAATCCCGTTTTCACTAATCGCGATGGATGATTGGGTGCGAGCGACTGCATTGATCGTTCCCGCGCGATAGCCCGCACAGTTGTTGCAGTTGCAGTTCCACTGAGGGAAACCACCACCGGCTGCCGAACCCAAGACCTGTATTTTCATTTTATTAGCGTTTAACCCCCAGAAAAAAGAAAGGGCGGTAAAAACCGCCCTCTGGTGTCATTCGATACTTAGCGGTTAGCGAAGTACATGGTGACTTCGAAACCGATACGCATATCTTTGTAAGCTGGTTTAGTCCACATATTGCTACCTCATATAAAAATTACTGGTTTATTGTATAGCCTACTACATAAATTAGAAGTCTACTTTAGCTGCAAAAAATCGAAACTAAAGGTGCAAAACGGCCATCTAACAGAAACGATTCTAACCTCTGAACCTGTAAAAACAAGATTTCCCCCGACAGAATCGAGAGAAACCGTCTCCTATGCTAGAAGAAACCTAACGGGCTAGTGCTGTAACTCACCAGCAAATTTTTGGTTTGCTGGTAATGCTCTAAAGCGACTTTATGAGTCTCGCGTCCAATGCCCGATTTTTTATAGCCCCCAAAAGCAGCGTGAGCAGGGTAGGCATGATAACAATTCGTCCATACACGGCCCGCCTTAATGGCTCGACCCATGCGATAGGCGCGATTCATATCCCGCGTCCAAAGACCTGCACCCAAACCGTATTCGGTATCATTGGCAATGGCCAGAGCCTCGGCTTCATCTTTGAAGGTTGTGACACCTACCACAGGGCCAAAGATCTCTTCTTGGAAAACGCGCATATCGTTGCGGCCTTTCATTAAAGTCGGCTGGATATAGAAGCCATTAGTGTAACCTTCTCCTGCCTGGTGGGCTCCGCCCCCAATCAAGAACTCCACACCTTCTTTCCTACCTAATTCAAGGTAGCCCATAATGCGCTCGTATTGCTCAAGCGATGCCTGTGCGCCCACCTGAGTATTAAGATCCAATGGGTTGCCGCGCACAATCTTTTGCGAGCGTTCTACGACCATAGCAATAAAGTCATCGTAGATAGACTCTTGAATCAAGGCCCGCGAAGGACAAGTGCAAACCTCACCTTGGTTAAAGAAGGCTAACACCATGCCTTCAACCGCTTTGCTGATATAGTCCTCTTCACCCTGCATCACGTCTTCAAAATAGATATTGGGTGACTTGCCGCCCAACTCTACGGTACTGGGGATTAAAGAGTCTGCTGCACAGCGAAGAATATGCTGCCCCACAGGCGTGGAGCCGGTAAACGCCAGTTTTGCAATGCGCTTGCTCGTCGCCAATGCTTGTCCGGCTTCTTCACCAATACCATTAACGATATTAATAACACCTGCAGGAAGCAGATCACCAATAATTTCCATCAGCACGAGTATTGAAGCCGGTGTTTGCTCAGCCGGCTTTAAAATCACACAGTTGCCAGCGGCCAGTGCCGGACCAAGTTTCCATGCCGCCATTAAAATGGGGAAATTCCAGGGAATAATTTGGCCGACGACACCGAGCGGTTCATGCACGTGGTAAGAAACCGTTGTCGCATCAATCTCGGCCATAGAGCCCTCTTGGGCTCGCAAGCAACCAGCAAAATAGCGAAAATGATCAGCTGATAATGGAATATCGGCAGCCAGAGTTTCCCTTACCGCCTTACCATTATCCCAGGTCTCAGCGACCGCTAACTTTTCTAAGTTGGCTTCAATTCGATCGGCAATTTTTAATAAAATATTACTTCGCTCGGTCACCGAGGTAGCACCCCATGCCTCCGCAGCACGGTGAGCGGCATCCGCCGCCAAATCTATATCTGCCGCATCAGAGCGCGGCACTCGACAAAATACTGCGCCATTCACTGGACTCACATTATCCATGTATTGGCCGCTCACCGGAGCGACCCATTCGCCGCCGATGTAGTTTTCATATTGCTGTTTGAACGTGATGACGGATCCTGCCTCGCCGGGATTTGCGTAGATCATACTGATTTCCTTTTTCATTGACGTAGTTATAGTTATTCGTTGCGAAAAATCAGTATGCGCCAAGACAGGAACTGCTGCCAAGCAACGCTCAAAGAATGACCAGATGCCACCCCTAACCCCAGTTGTCAGTATGTCCTTTTACTCACCCAGTGAGGAAGCTATGGCAACAAGCGCACCGAAAGCATCTTTCAATATGCCCTTTTACCCCTCTCTACTATCCCCTGCGAGCCAAACACTGCGATAACACGACGTAGTGATTAAAAAGGGCGCTTCCTAAGCCGGATGATCGGAGGTCGACTGGGATAAATATTTATCTAAGGTTCGAAGTAATCGATCTCTACTGAGCGGCTTGCTCAATACTTCAACAAAGCCCAGCTGGGCATAGCGATCAAGATTTTCGGGGGCGAGATTGCCGGTCATAGCAATCGCACAAATATCGGGGTCAATTTTTTTGGCCTCTGCAATCAGCGCCTCTCCCGACACAATCGGCATAGAAATATCGGTAAGCAGTAAATCTACTTTGACATGCCTGAGTAAATCAATGGCTTTCTGTCCACTGTCAGACACCAATAATTTTGCCCCAGAAGAGCGAAGAAGTGTTAAGCAAACATCTAAATTTAGAGGGTTATCTTCGACGATAAGAATTTTATAGTGACTAAAGTCGACTTCAACTGGCTTGATATAAGTGTGAGGAACGACAGGCTTTTCTTCTTTTTCAAGGGGCAAGGTAATGGTAAACGTCGAGCCAACATTGACTTCGCTAAATACCTCGATATTCCCTCCCATCAATTCAACAAAATCTTTAGTAATAGACATACCTAGGCCAGTGCCTTGAAATGCTTTACTCAAAGAGTCATCACCCTGGGCAAAGCGAGTGAACAAAACACTTTGAGTAGATTCTGACATACCTACACCAGTATCAGAGACTACAAAATACAATGTATTCTCTCGATGACTCACATTAAGTTTCACTTCCCCTTCAAGGGTAAACTTAATCGCATTCCCTATTACATTGTTCAGTATTTGGAAGATTTTTGTCTGATCCCCCATCAACTTTGAGGGCATACTTTTATCTATTTCTACTCGCCACGTTATACCTTTGGTATTAGCTTCAGCTGAGAATAAGGCATGTAAATCATGGACCATTTTGACCATATCAAATGGCGCGCGAACCAGCCTGACCTGACCGCTCTCCAATTTTTCAACGTCCAAAATATCGTTAACAATATTGTTTAATTGTCGACTTGAATATAGCGCCACATCTAGTAAACGCTGCCGGCTTTCTGGCAAATCTTTATCGTTCCTAAGTACCTGTAATACACCAAGAATGCCGTTAATGGGCGTTCGAATTTCATGAGACATATTGGAAAGAAAGCGAGATTTAATTTCGGTGAGCTCGTCAGCTTTTTGAGCAAAGCGCTTTAATTCTTCGACGTTCTTATCTAACAGACGCACAAAGAAATAAAAAGCAACCGCAATGATACCAATCGTGGTGGCGTGAAAAATTGGATAAAACACCGAAAATATCAGGTCAGTCGTTTCTATTTGTAGACCGAACGCATTGAAATTAAAGGCGATAGAAACACTAATAAAAACCACACAGACAAAGAGGATTGCGATGATAGCGAGCTTATTTTCGCGCCAACTAAATAATACAAAGCTCAGCACCGATGCCAATACTAATAACTGGCTAGTTTGTATTTCTGGCTTAACGATATTCATCGCCATAAAACCGCCCCAAGCTAGCGACAGCAGCGCTAAAAAGTTGCCTATTAACGCGCGACCCGATCGATGCAAAAACCAACTCATACTGTAGAAAAGCTGAAGAGTTAAAACAATTACCGCTTCTACACCCACCCCCAAAAAGATAACTGTTGCTAACATAAACACAATATTGGCCAACCAAAGGGTAATAACGATTCTAGCCCCCAAAATGGCGGGAATGGAGGGCATGTGGATTGGGGATGTACTTGGCGACGATTTTGAGGACATTTATTCGTTATCGTTATTGAAAGTCCTCTAAATATAGCACATGGGAAAAATTAAAGGACTAAACCTTTAAATAGGGTGACAGTAAATTACCAATGGTATTCGGCATGACTAAATGCGCACCGTACCAAGTGTGCAAACAGCGAATTCTACTGGTATCAGCGATCCCACCAATACCCCTTCCCTCAAAAGCTCCGGCAAGGTTTTTTGAGTTAATTTCGGCAATCGTTGCCTCATCCATAAAATCTCGACGAGCCTCGATATATCGTGCATGGTCCTCAGCCATTGCCTGCTGCAGTTCTGGATCGGCGTCGACTTTTTGCTGTAAAAGCGCAATGAGACCATTAGCTTCAAGCTTATCAATCTCGTAGTTAATCTTTGGATGAACCAGCCAATACATGGTTGGGAAGGGCTTTTGATCTACCATCGAGGCCACCCTGACCACCGCTGGTTCGTCGTTATACCATGCAGCGACTTCCTGCAGGCCCCTTGGGTCCCGGCCTAAATAACTGGCAATTAACTGACGTGTTTTGTCATCGATACTCATGCTATGCCCATCAAAAAAGTTGAATTTTACCCTAGCACGAGCGTCAGTGCAGCCCTATTGAACATTGGACAAATAGTAATCAATTAAAGCCAGCGCGTCGTCGGACAAAATGACACCGTTGGCAACTTTTTGTAATTCGACAAGCTGTGCCCGGCTGCACTTACCCCCATGGTCAGAAACCCAATTATTCAATGTGCTCGCGCGAGTTGTTGCATCACTGAACTCAGCCAATCGACCTTTTAACTCATCCACATCACATGCCATTGGCATGGGCGCATTTACCTCAGTCGGTACCGTCTGAATTTGCCCTGACTGAGGGGCTCTAGCCACCGGCTGCGCGGGCTGGATGGGGTGATGAGGAGCTACCGGCATGGACTCTACTTGTGGCTCACAATGGTGCTGAGCAGGCATCGGATCGTGGTGGTGTCCGTCTATTTGACGGCGTAAAGCAGCATTTTCCCTGATGGCATCACCAAGTTGAAGCGTCAGCTCTTGGATCGTTTGCTGCATTCTTGCCACGCGCTCACTATCCTGTGCCAAAGCAGGGGCACTGAACACAGTAGCGGCTATGATCATGGGTAAAACTAATTGGCCAAAACGCATGGAGGTCTCCTCAATTTTTTGCTTGAATGTAACATTATTCAAAAGCAATACCATAGCGACTTTAGTCGAGGCTCACCCATACCACAAGGACAACATTATGGCCGGTTTTACCATTAAACGCGCCTTCACGAGCGACAGTGAGGATATCCAGCAAACGGCACATCAACTTGCAAAACGCCTCTGCAGTGAGCATCCCGTTCAGGCTGAATGGCGCAGTGACAATGAGTGTTTTTTATCAGGTATGGGAGTCGATGGCCGTGTACATGTTGGTGAAGACACCCTCACCATCGAGGTCAAGCTAGGTTTATTAACCCGTATGTTTGAAGACCGCATGAAGCGTGAAATAGAATCTTATCTCGACCGATATCTCAGTTAAGTTTTTTATTGAGCATTGAAAATGCCACCAACATCGCAGCACAGGAGAGCGGCATAATCCAATAAGCCAATGTCGCCCCCACGGTGTCAAACAGTCGTCCAATAATAAATGAGCCGGTAGTGCCACCCAGTACCGAAAAGATCATGATCAAGCCTGTCATCGGCGCATGTTTATTCACTGGCATAGAGGAAAGGATCACCGAGCTCATCATGGGATAAAGTGGCGCAAAGAAAATTCCAGCTAACGGAAAGGCTAGCGCGCCTAGTGGCAGGTCTCGCCAAGTGTGTATTTCAGCGGAGTGAAAATTCAGCGCGAACATACCGACCGCTATTAACAGGGCAATACTTGTACAGCAAATAATCACCAGCGGATACCAACTGATAAAGCGCAAAATCCATACACTAAACAAGCGACCTATCGCCAACAGCAATGCCAACAGGCTAGCCACTTGCAGTGCCAACGTTGTCGGTACATTAAGGGCCTGGCTGTAAAAGCTAGGCAACCATGACATTAAGCCCTGTTCGGTAAATACATAAAAAAAGATGCCCACCACAAAAAACAGTACATAAGCCATGCTGAGTAGCTGCAGCATGTCTTTGATACCCACCGTGGGCTCATTATTGTGCAGCGCAGATTCATCCAATGGTATGCGCCATACCAATGCCCAAGCCAGCAACAACAAACTACCTAGCAAATAATAGCTATTCATCCAGCTCAAACTGGCAGGATTGTCGTCATCTACAAATGCGCCAAAGGTGTAATACATCGCCAATACACCAAACATGAAGAAGGCCTCTAACAACCCTATCGCAGAGGCATGATGCTTGGCGTCGCGGGCCACCAGTCCAATGGCCGCTACAATCGAGATCTTGATTACCGCGAACACCATGCCGGTAATGGCAAACATCAATAGCGAACTTAGATAACCCGGTACACTAGGCAACGTGAAACAAGCACCGGCGAGTATCGCCAGCCCAAACAACATGGCGCGCTTTAAACCAAATCTCGCCAACTGGCTAGCTAGAAAAAACGAAGCAATGGCTGCGCTAATATCTTTACTGGGCTCAAGTAATGCCGCCTGAGTTGCTGATACAGCGAAGCCTTGTTGGACCTGTAAAATCACCACGCCTACGCTGCCGATAAGCAGGGTATTAACGAAGTAGACAAAAAGAAGCGTAGGGATAATAGGCATAATGACTCCAAGCAGGCCGCGCATTATAGGCGCGACGTTGGTAGATCACTAGTCCTAGGCAATTTTTTGTGCGTCGGGCTGACTTCGAAGATAAAAAGTTATCGCTGCACCAGCAAATAAGCCTGCCGCAGCCAGATACATCCCCGCATGGTAATTGCCCGCCCGCTCTGCCAAAACACCTGTCAATGCGGGGGCAAAAATCTGCGCCACCCCATAACACATGGTCATATTGCCCATCATTTTGGCCGGCTTGGTCGGATAATACAGCCCAGCCAACGTCAGCACTAAGCTCACGATACCGGTAAAGGTCATACCAAAAAGTGCGGCACTTGCCAACGCCATGGGCAATGTGGGTGAGATCACCGGCAACAAGGCCGCTATCCCTTGAATCATAAACGCCAACACCATAGCGTTATATGGGCCCCAACGACGGGCAAACAAATCCCATAACATGGTGGCGGGAGCCGCACACAACCCCAACAACAAGAAGGCCCAAGTACCCTTGCCTTGCAGACCAGGCAACTGATCAATCAAAGCCACGATAAATGTTGCGCTCACCACATAGCCGATGCCCGCACAAAAATAACTCAGCATAAACGTTATTAAAAAAGCACGCCGCGGTGGCCGATCAACCAACTTTGTCCCCTGTTGCGACATGCCACTGCTATTTGGGGGAGGAAGCCAACGCCAGGCAGGTATTAGCAACAATAAACCTAATAACGTCATGCCGAACCATTGCTGAGACCAATCGAGGTAGCGACTGGCGATCTCAACAAATAATGCGACCATGGCGATGCCCAGACCCAGGCCACTAAAATGAATACCCAGTTCGCTACGCATATCGTGGCGCAGCAACCAGTTAAGTATAAGCGCAGCCCCTAACAGCATCCCTCCCACAGCGCAGACACCCGCAATAAACCTCGATATCGCCCAGACCCAAAAGTCATTGCTGACTCCCATCATAAAGGTCGACACAATCGCCACTACAAGTCCTGTGCGATACAAGCGATCCTTGGTGTGTAGCGAACTCACTTTGGCCGCAATCAAGGCTCCCAACAAGTAGCCTAAGTAATTGATGGCCGCCAACCATCCACCTTCAGCAATACCCAGACCTGCCTCTTGTTGCATAATGGGTAGCATGGGCGTGTAGGAAAACCTTGCCACACCCACGGTAAGTAACATACTGCAGATACCCGCAAAAAGTACTTTGAAGCGTTTGCGCGCTAGATAATTAGGTGTCATAAGGTTTCCTTGTAGTGCTTGGATAATAACCTAGTCTAGATACAACACACACCTCTAATCATGCTAAATTGTGCAACAACGTATATCGCTTAATAGGCCACCAAGGAACGCCACTATGACCGACAGGCAGCAACACTGGGATACCGTTTACCAATGTAAGGATCACACTCGCGTAAGTTGGTTTGAAGAAGATTGCAGCCATACCGTTCGAGAATTTGAACGCTTCAAACTTTCGTTCAACAGCATCATTTTAGATGTAGGGGCAGGGGCCTCAAAGCTAGTAGACGCGTTATTGGACGCCGGCTATCAGTCCATTTATGCGCTAGATATTGCTCAAGGCGGGCTCAATATAGCCAAACAGCGTCTTGGCAGTCACGCAGACAACGTTGAGTGGATCTGTGGCGACATTACCCGCGCGACGCTACCTAGCAATATCGACCTTTGGCACGATAGAGCCGCCTTCCACTTTCTCACTCAGCCTAGAGACCAGCAGGCCTATGTTGTGCAAGTGAAAAAATACCTGAGACCTGGAGGCATTGTAATGCTATCGACATTTGCGCTAAATGGGCCTGAAAAATGCAGCGACCTGATCATTGAACAATACGATAGTGAAAAATTGCTCAGCGTTTTTGGCGCCAATTTTAAACTGCTAGACAGCCGACTTGCCCTGCACAAAACACCCAACGGCGGTGAACAGTGGTTTCAGCACAGCGTTTTGCAGTACCTTAAAGATACCGCCTAGTCATTCTCATTTGAGCCCAATATAAAGCGCGATAAAAACTTAATGGCCTTTGACTTTACGGCGGGAAAATTCCATCAGTGCCCACAAAACGTTACCCGAACTGACTTGCCCCACCAATTTGCCGTCTGAAACCACTGGGCGGCGGCGCTGTTTGGTCGCCAACATAGATTCAGCCACCTCCACAATACCATCTTGAGGTGAGCAAGAATTCACCTGCTTGGTCATGAAATCAGCTACTGTTCCAGCTTCGTCAGCTTCGCCATCGTTGTAGATGGCATTGAGAATCGCTCGAATACAATCAACTTCAGAAATTACTCCCACGACATTATTTTGAGCGTCAACCACCGTCAAACCTGTCAGCTTATATTCAAGCATGCGCTCTACGGCATCGACAATATTCTTTTCTTGAGTAATAGTCAGAGGCGAGCGGTGCATGCATTGATCAATATTCTGAGGCTTATCCATAACCATCTCCTTTTATTAGTTTTTTTGAATATAGCAGCATATTATTGAATATGACATACGGTAATTACAGAGAGAGTAAATTCTTGTCTAAACACGATATCACAATAGCGTTACCCCCAGAGCTTTATGAAGCAGAAGTTGATTTCCCCCGCTGCGACTCAGATACGTCAGTCATGCAGAGTTTGGTGGAACTCACAGAGCAATCATTGGCTTGGAACTATGGCGGCCCATTCTCTGCCGCGATTATTCGGCAGGACACGTTTGAACTGATAGCGTTAGGCATCAACTTAGTCCTCGGCCAACAATTATCAACTCTACATGCAGAAATGGTGGCCATCATGTCGGCCCAGCGAAGACTAGGTTCTTTTGACCTCAGTCAGTACGGCGCACCCTTAGCGTTATATACCAGCTGTGAGCCTTGCACCATGTGCCTTGGCGCTAGTCATTGGTCAGGGGTTAGCAAGGTAGTGTCCGGCGCGCGCGATTGTGATGCCGCCGCCGCTGGCTTTGACGAAGGCCCCAAGCCTGAAGACTGGGCAGAGGCACTCAGACAGCGACATATTACGGTCGTTAAAGATGTTTGCCGCGAATCAGCCGCAGCGGTGTTAATGCAATACAAGCAACGGGGAGGCGCAGCCTATAATAGCCTGCGCAATGATTTGAAGTGAGCGCATACTTCACCGTCTTTAAACACCATAAGCTCACCGGGGTGCATTGCCGTCCACGCCTCATCCACAGTCAGTGGCTCAGTCGCCAGCACCGTCACAATATCGTTAGGGGTAGTTTCGCTAGCAAAATCGATGGTCATAGCCACGTCCTTTAATCTGGCTTTACCAAAGGGCGCCCTGCGGGTAATCCACTGCAATTTATTAGAGCAGTGGGCGATCAACACCTGCCCGTCACTTAATAAAAAATTACTCACGCCTAGCGAGTGTAATGTTCCAGCCATACTTGCAACACCCTGCCATAATAAATCTGGGTTGGCCGGCATCGCCGGAAACGCCCGGCTTATCTGATCTAACATCCAACAAAATATATGTTCGCTGTCGGTACTGCCCACAGGCAGGTATCGCCCTAGAGGTAATTGTAGGTGAACACCATCTTTTAATTGTCCATTGTGAGCAAAGGTCCAATTCTGGCCCCAAAGCTCCCGAGTGAACGGATGGGTGTTCTCTAAATTGATTCCACCTACATTCGCCTGGCGAATATGGCTGATAACGATTTTGCTTCGAATAGCATGTAATTTAACTAACTTGGCTACCTCGGAGTCCACACCGGGGTGTGGATCTTTAAATTCCTGCAGCCCCTTACCATGATAAAACGCAATCCCCCATCCGTCTCGATGTATATCGGTACCGCCACCGCGCTGGACCAGCCCAGTAAAACTAAATCGAGCATCGGTCGGAACATTGGCCGACATCCCCATTAACTGACACATATTTCCTCTCTTTCAATGCGGCGCATGATAACACCTTCAAGCGCTTGACGGAGAAATCCTTGCAGCACACACTAACTTCAAAAGGAGACAATGCATGCTATCTATAGAATCGACCGGCTTAGTGTTAATCGATGTACAGGGCAAACTTGCACATATGATGCCTAACAAAGAGGCCTTGTTTAAAAATTTACATATCATGATAAACGCCGCCAAAATACTGAATTTGCCTATCTTTTGGGCTGAACAGCTGCCGCACAAATTGGGGGCCACCATTCCCGAGTTAAGTGAATTGTTAGAAGGTTATCAGGCTATTAGTAAGTCTTGCTTTAGCTGTGCCAAGCAACCTGGCTTACAGGAGGCTTTGTCAAAGAGTGGTTGTAAACAATTACTCGTCATGGGAATGGAAGCACACATTTGTGTTACTCAGTCGACACTCGAACTGCTCGATGCAGGTTATGAAGTACACTTAGTCAGCGATGCCATTGCAGCTCGCAATCCAGAAAATAAATCGGTCGCTCTATCGCGTTGCACGAGTGCAGGGGCCATCTTAAGCTGTTCAGAAATGGCGCTGTTTGAGCTGATGCGCGACGCAAGCCACGACAAGTTCAAAGCCGTTCAACAACTTATCAAATAAGTCTTTATATGTAGTAATTTATACTTTATCTGACACATTTCGATGTCATGTTCCGACCTGATCGTACAGTTTTTGAACGCTAACTCTCCCGCAAAAGCAGTCATTCGAGCAATGACATGATCTTTGCAATATGCAATGCATAATTCGTCGCAAAAAACGGTGCCGATCTTCAGTTTTGAGTACATTGCAAGCTGAAGTAGATACACATTGAGTGTGGCTGGCTCTCTACCAGCTCCAGCGCCACGCTTCATGGCCCTTTCCGCTTATCGATTGGTAGTGTTCTGGATTATCCTGGGTGGCTTGTTGAGGCCGATCCGAGCCATCCAAGCAAGGTTTTTTTTGCAGAAACTCAGCGACCTGAATGGGCAATCTTTTGAAGTTAACAGATATCAAGTTTGATTCAGCTATCCAGATTCTACATATATCCGATTGCCCAGGAGAGGGGCAACGATTGATGGGGTGTGTTTGACAGCAGAATTTAAACGGATAATAATCTGCTCACAGAGCGATAAATTGCAGGAGCATCAATATGTTCGGTTCAAACGATATCCATACTATAACTGAATTTAGCAGACGACCCGCAGAACACCTCAAGCGTCTCACTGCGTCAAAGCGACCCGAAATGTATACTCACAATGGGAAACCAAGCGTCGTTATTCAAGATGCCGAGTCATACGAGCGAATGGCTGAGCTTGCTGAGTATGCTGATAGCATCCTCAAGATCAGAAAGGCTTTGGCAGAAGAAGGTCGCGCCCTCGAAAGTTTTACCTCAGAATTCGAGCGTAGTATGGGCATATCCAGTTGATAACTTGGACGGTTAATATTAGACCAACAGCGGAAGTCGATATTCGCGATAGGTTTGAACAGATCCGATCCGAGTCCCCCATCAATGCGGAAAACTGGTATCGAGATCTCATTGGCGCCATAAAGACCCTTGAACACCTTGCCTTGCGCTGCCCTATAGCGGAAGAAGACGCCGAATTCGGGCTAGGTATTCGACATTTAGTTGTTGGACGCTACAGGGTGCTGTACCTCGTAGATGATTCTTCAGTTGAAGTGCTTCATATTCGTCATCAGAGACATTCTCGAGTGCTGCTTAGCAATCCTGCTGGAACTAGCGTTTCGGGAAGGTAACCAACAGTATGTCAAAGTTGTTGCGCCACTCAGCTACCTGGCTCCCCTTTATGGGTGACTGCTTACATTTCACTTTAAACGCTCAATTCTGGATTTTTGGTCGGTTGTAGCGTTAATGTAACTGAGGACAGTCACAGAACTTGACCTCGGGCATTGGAGTAAACAATATTAAACGTAAAACCCGCGAGACAAACTGCTGGGTACAGGCTCTGAGTACATGTCGATCCAGAGTTAGAGACAACCGTTTGGCAAAACGGTGCAGATCTGGCGCCTGTGTTTCTTTTTAATCGTTTGTCACTTTAAGTCCTCACCTTGAAAGGCCGCAATGGGCAAAATCATGACTTCCTAGCGTTTACGCTTTAGCCTTAAAGCTTGAGTATGATTTCATAAAGTGGATTCAACATAATAGGTTCACAATGCTTCAAATATAAGGGTTTAAACTTTGCTAGGGTCTGAACACTATAGCTGTCACTTATTGACGTATTCCTAGGTTATTTAGCCTTTGGGAATATAGCTTAGTAGCAGGGCAGTAGAATATGTGCAGATTACCAACCAAAACTGTATTATAATTTTTTATAATAAACTTAGCACTTGGACCTCAACGCTATGATGCATAATTCACCAGCAAGCAGAGTCGTTTTGGTCTCAGGCGCTATAATACTCTCCTCAATAGCGAATGCTTCGGTTGTCACACAGCCTGGTGGTGGCCTCGCTAATGACGGCTTTGGCAGCATTGGTAACAGTGCTGACGGCTTTGACACCATCCGATTCACGCCTGCCACAGTCAATAATATAGCCAATGAGATTGTTATTTATCTAAGTGAGGACCTTAGCTTCACTGACCCTCAGTCCAATAATTTTTACTCTATTTGGGAGAATATTGAGTTTGCTGGGCAAATCCAAAATAGTGAAAGGACAAAGGCGTCTTTAGTCGGCATAAATGTCTATCTTACTAGCGACCTGAGCGATGCGTTTGTGCGAGACCTGAGCACACGCACCCTGTCTCTAACGGATACCGATTTAAACACAGGGAAAATTCGTTTAGGGTTTCTTGGAACTGACAACAGGATTACGCTCAACAATTCATCCATCACCATTGCCGGTGACAGTCCTGGCATCAGCTCGCTTGCACCCATGACGATCGATGTAACGGCGGGTTCAAATTCGATCTCTAACCTTACTAAAAACTACAATCCAACAAGCCTTAGACTAGATATCGCAAGCGGTGCAACACTTGCGTTTATTGACTCGGGCGTACCCCTCACAACGGTCACTGCAAACCGGTTGTATTTTCGCACCCCCGTGACAGGTCTCGTCGATGGGGGAACGTTGAGCTTTAATCTTTCAAATGCTTACTTTAACACCACCAGCGACTTCAGATTCATCAATAACGCCCAACTGTCGCTTGATGGCTTTGGCACCTTAGCAGAATTTGAACGTCTGGAGTTTGCAAATTCTGACATTAGCTTGGCACGCAATACTAATCTTAAAATCAATAATCAGCTCAAGATTACCGACACAGATGTTTTTATTGACTATGGCGCTAACTTCTCAGCTGGGGTGGTTAAACCCTATGGAGCAGTAAACTTCTCTAGCCCTGGTACAGGGTCTCAATTAAATATTGAATCCTTACTTATTGGCGATGGTGCTGCTGGCCAGCTAGATATCAGCGGTGTTCCCCAGACGAACATTGATTACCTCTTTTTTCTAAGTGGTGCGGGTTCATCTTTTAGCGTAGACAGCAATGTCAATATATCAGACGAGCTTTATGCTATAGGAAACCCGCAAATTACCCTCTTGAGTGGTGCGAATTTGAACCTATTGGGTGCATCTAACCCGGTATCATCTCAGCTGGATCTAGACATCAACGCGGGCGCCACTTTTTCTGTTGGTCGAGGCGGTCAATTTGCACACACTTCCAGCACAGCTATTGTGAATAATGGTGATCTCAAGATTGATGGCGATTATCTTGTAGTCGGCAGTGCAACAATGTCAGGCACGGGGGGGGTAAATGTATATGATAACGGCCGTATACTTTTGCGTTCACCGCAATCCACACTTACGCTTAGTAACCCGTTAACTGTTGGTTCTATAGTTGATCCTCTATTAGGTGGTGAGCTACATACAGTCATCAATGTTGATAACGGTACACCGCAGAGCGGCACAATTTTATACGGTTCTGGCGACATCGATATAACTCGCGCAAAGTCGCTTAACGTTACTCAAGCGGGGTCAAACACCGCAAGCGAGATGAATGGTAAAGCGTTCACAGTGATACAAGCACAGAACAACGGAGTAGCAGGTACGCTGACTGGTTCTGCGGGTATTGCAGTTGTTGAGGGTGGCAATATTCCTGCGCTTATCGACTTTACAGTCGTTAACAATAGCACTAACGGCAAGGATGACCTTACCTTGCAGGCGTACAAGAATAATTTAGACGACTTACTCAAACACCCTTCAATAAAACCTGAACACACCCTAACAACGACAGCAACAACAGCGGTCGCCCCGGGAACCGGACAGGCAACCACGACAATCGTGACGCTTTTACCGGCTCAAACTGTCCCAGCCGGCACAACCAAAGCAACAACGACAGCGACCGATCCGGCGACAGGAAACATCATTAAAACCGCGATAACCGTAGCGCCCAATCCTGCTGGAAGCAACCAACAACAGACAATCCAGACGGTAATCTCCACACCTACTGGTGCGCTTGTCGGCCAAAGCACCCAAACAACCGATTTGAAGCGAGTACTAAGCCCTGGTTCGCTACATAAGGTGGTCACTACGCACGTAACCTCAACAACGGGAACCGTTGTTTCATCAATTCCAAGCACAACACTTCAGCCCGCGACTACAGGTACAGGTAATCGTACGTCGGCGGCCAGTCTTTTGGTTAATAGTGTCAATGCAGGAAACTCTAAGAACCAGGCCGCATTAAGCACTCTTACCAACAAACAAGTTGCTACACATTTTGACTCCATCCATGCAGAACCCTATTCGTCGTACATGACTGTGTCCCTAGAACACTCTGACTCAGTCATGAACACAGTGATGAGCTATGCAGCGCCAAACGATGGTTTTAGCACCGGTACGACTCAAGAATTTAAGGACCAATTGACAGGTGAGCGCTTTTGGCTGGACGTTAACTATGCCGACGGCAACGTTGATGGTAGCGACGACCTTGGTGATTTTGACTACACGCTGTCTAGTCTAACCCTGGGTCAAGATCTTATGCGTACCGGTGATCGGGCGCTTGGAGCGTATCTCTCTATTGGCACGCAAAAGATGGATGAGCACGACAGTGCTAATCAAGACTTCAACGGTGATACATACCACTTGGGTTTATACCTTAATGAAGCCAATATCGGTGCATGGGATCTGCGTGGTGTTTTAGGGTATGCGTTCAGTAACCACGAATCAAAACGCCGCGTGAACCTTGCTAGCTCAAGCACCCTTGCCAAAGCTGATTTTAATAGCCACAGCGCCTACGCTGGGGTGAAAGGGACAACAGTTGGCTATAAAAATGATTGGGTGACGTTGTCGCCTGAGCTTGGGCTGAGCTACATTTATTATTTGCAGGAATCTATTAAAGAGACGGGCGATCCAAACCTTAGCCTTAACATAGACTCCGCTGAGACGCATGCTCTTATTGCCTCCGCTGGCCTCAATGCTCGCTTTGCTAGCCTGTCAGATACGATGAGCATCTATCCCATAGCTTACAGCCGCTACGAGCATGACGTGTACGCGAATGACAACAACGAACACGAGATTGATGCTGCGCTTGTGGCGCACCCAGGCTTCAAGCAGGCTTTTGTTGGTCAGAATCGTGGCGAGCATGCCATTATTTCCGGTATTGGACTGGGCAGTGACCTCACCAGCGCCTTAAAAATCAACGGTGGTTTCGATTATTCAGTCAGTAACCATGGTAGCGAGTGGGATGCTGGGTTTAATCTTGAATACACCTGGTAAACATGCGCCTAACGAGCGCATGTTGTCCGCTCTTAAACAGGTCAAAAAAGAACAACGAAGTGTGTGAATTTCGCTGAAAAGCCGCTGGGCAAAACCCGTAGGAGCCACCTTTGTTGTTGCTTATTTTGTTAAGCACTTCGGCCATTAACGGCAAGACTCGCCCAAACTATAAAGCGTCGCTAAGCGTTTTAAGCAGCGCTGAGACGGTAGGGACTAATTCTTAGATTCCCTAGTAAATCAACCTCATCGTTTATTAGATACGGGGACTCAAAAACCAAAAAATTTTGAAAGCGATCCCAAAACATCATTTGCCAGAACATTCAGATCAGCTGTATTGAATGCGTTGAATACTTGCGCGTCGGATTTTATTATCACTTTTAAGTCATTCATCACCGAGAGGAGTTGATTTATGTTGCTCTCGATTAGCTTCCCTGTGTCGGCTTGGCTTAAAGCAGCGTCTGTTTCGAGAAGCATTGCGATAGTCGATGCAGGTGTTCTCATTTCGTGGGAGAGGAGTGCAAAAGCCGTTTCTTGCTCCTTCTGTAGCTGCTCGATTCGATGCAGAGAATGGGCCGAGCTCTCAGAAATTGATGCCTGCTCTTCAACTTCTGAAATATCTTTGGCGATTACTAAGAACGTCTCATCTTTAAACGCATGTTTTGTTAATCGCAAGCGTTGATGTTTGTTGTTCTTATTGGTTACCTCTATTGATGTCGGGCCATCTGCCGCGTTTTTCATCCAGGCATTAACATGAAGTAATCGCAGACCTATAGTCCAGTCAACTTCAGGTCAAAAAAGCACAAATAGGAGCTGAATCTGGAGAAAGGCTCGCTGGACGTGGCCTGTAAGATTCATTTTAGTTGTTGTGTCTATTGTTAAGGGCGAAGGCCATTAACTTATAGAATGGCCTAGATATGATCCCTATAGGTTTCACTGAACCTTAGACTTGTCTAGGGAACCTGCGAACAGATTCCTAGTGTCTCAGTGCAGCTTAAAACGTTTAGCGACTCTTTACATTTTGGGCAAATAGCGGACTTTACGATTAGGTCGCAACCAATTTCTTAACCTGTCAGTTTGAGTATGAGTCAATACACTTTATATGTCATCACGGGGGGCAGGATCTGCAACCCCGTGCAAATACTTTGCGATCACCTGCTCAAACTCTGAGGTTCTAATAGGCTTCGCCATGATATCTTCAACACCGTAAACCGCGACTTTCTGAATAATGTCTTGCTCTATACTTCCTGTGATGAGTACTGCACGTGCCTCATTCAAATGGGTGCCGCTTCGCAAACGTTCCAAAAATGCCTGGCCATCCATAATTGGCATATAGTAATCCAGTAAAATCAGGTCGCAGCGCGGTAAAGTCTTCACGAGATCAATAGCCTCTACTCCACTGTGCGCAACAAAAGTATTAACTTTATAGTCTCGCAGCAACATCTTTAGTAGGCGTACATTGTTTTCATCGTCTTCGACAATTAATACCGTAGGTATTTCGTCGTCGAGCTCAGGAGCAGCCTCTGCTGAACTAACTTTCTCAAGGGCAAGCGACTCCATGTCTCGTTGGCGGGCAACTTCGATAGGAATCTTGACTAACACATGAGTACCACGAGCCTTATCGCTATTGATCTCCATGCTGCCATTCATTAAAAGTAACAGCTGGTGAACCAAAGCCAGGCCAAGGCCAGCACCCTCCTGCTCTCTGGTTAGGCTCATGTCCTCTTGGGTAAAGGGAGATAGGTAATATTCCAGTTTATTCGTATCGATACCCACACCGGAATCGGTGATTGATATATTAAGCTCGCTCAGCCCTGCTCCCACTGAAATTTGATGGATATGGACGGCAACTCTACCTACATAAGTATACTTTACGGCATTGTCACACAGATTGTGAACAATCTGTTCCAACCTGGCACCGTCAATAAACAACCATGGAGAACTAATCTCCTGATCCCAATGCAGTTGTAATCCTTTACCCTCAGCCTTTCTTTCGATGTCCGTGCGAAGATCATTGAATATCGTATTAATTTTGGTATCGCTGGGAAAGAGCTCGATACTGCGAGCTTCGATTCGAGTAATGTCGAGAATATTATTAGCCAGTTCTAGCAAACGTTTGTTGCTATCGAGGGCAATTTCAACGTAGTGGCGCGTCCGATCATCGGCTTGCTGCTCAAGTAGTAAATTCAACATACCATTCAAGCCATTTAAAGGGGTGCGAATTTCGTGACTCATGTTAGAGAGAAATTGCGTCTTAACATTACTAGCCTGTTCAGCCTTAGCTTCAGCCTGTGTGAGCTTTTCATTTAAATGAACCAGATGATCCAAGGCATTATCAATAGCCTCTTTTTCATTAATACGGTAACTAATCACTATATAAATTAAGGCGATAACAAAAAAGAGCTGCAACACCTGGTGGGTTCGAGTAGAAAACACATAAGAGTTAATGACCAAACTCTGTTGCCATTCACTATCCGCGACATATAACAAGCCACCGAACACCACTAGCACCGCAGTAATGGCAGTTAACGTGAGCGTCATATTTCGCATCACAGCCACCGTCAATATGACCACCAGCAACCAGGATGAACTTGGATTATCTAAACCGCCACTAGTAAGAATTGCCACAGTCGCGGACGACAAGGTTCCCAACAACAACAGCCATTTGGGTACCAGCAAGTGGCTGGTGAAAGCATTTAAATACCACGCCAAAAAAAAACATAGCGTCGCCATCAAGTACGTGGCGAATAACAACGGATAATCAAGGGATAAAAAAAACAAAGTACCCACAACCATGGTGCAGGCTAAATACACTTGGCCATTTAGCTTTTTCTCGGCGGCCTCGCCCAGTGCTGCATGAGAATCACTTATATAGCTATCAACATCAATCAAAGCCCGTTCCTTCACATCGCTCACTGCACGTCATCCCTATTGATATATTCGTCATCGGAGTCTGCAATCGCAATTTTAATCCCTTCAGGTAATGACGACCTAAAATAGCGCAGACGATTAACCGTAACTAAGTTAAAAACATGGCCTTTAGGAAGCAATAAAATTTTATCCATGGTATAGATATCTTCTATCAATCTCATTCCCGGCTGTATATCGTCTATCATATAGTTGCCTGGATTATGTTTAGACTCTAACAAGTGTGGATGACGTCGAATAGTATCCAAAATCTCATCACTATAGCGACTACCACTATACTTAAGTAGCTCAGCCAAGGCCTTTTGCTTTGAAACAGGCTTGTCAAAATAACGCCCATCAAGCATTCTAAAATAGTCCCTGACAATCGCTATAATTTGGGCTCCTAAGCGTGGCGGCTCCACATTTGGACTCAAAGGCTGAAAGGCTGTGTATTGTTCGCGAAGTATTTTTGCTACATCGTTCCAGTAACTCGATGGAGACAAAATTTGACTGGCAATTTCCGATTGTTTTTTAAACTCAGAAATTTGTCCTGCCGACATCTTTGTAAAAGGAATTTGGCAGAGCTGAAAAGGCAAACCTATATAGCCAAGTTCACAGAGTAAACCCGCCAACGTTGTCTGCGTAATCAATTCCGCATCGGCATCCAATTGCTCTGCAATTCTGCTCGAAATGAGACTCACTTTCTTGGCGAACTCGCCATTTATATTGGGATGCGCGCTCAATAAATTGAAGATTACATTTAGATTCGATTGATGAACTTGTTGTAGCTTGGTTAGGGCGGCTTTTATTTGTTTGGTGCGGCGCTCAACTTTTTCTTCTAAATTGGCATTGGCATCAGCCAATTCGCGCTGTAACCGCTCATTATCAAAATACAGTTGTGTGTGCGCAACACCTTTAGATACTACTGAAACGAGTTGTTCTGAATTCCATGGCTTTTGCAAAAAGCCACTAATACCACCTCGGTTCACAACGTCTAATGTGGCTTCTATATCGGCATAACCTGTCAGCACAATACGGTAACACTCAGGCCTGATAGCAAATACTCGTGCTAAAAAGTCCTGGCCACTCATAATTGGCATCCGCATATCCGAGATCACTACATGCGGTCGTGCCGTTTGCAAAAATGCGAGAGCTTCATGAGGGTCAACAAAGCCTTGGACATCAAAATTTTGACGAACTAATACGCGACGAAGCGAGCTAATAATTTGCTCTTCATCATCTACTAGAAGTATCAACGGTTTTTCTAAGTCATTACTCACTTGAGTCGCCATATATTTATTCTTTAAATACTATAGTTGATTTTAAACAACTTCGGGAGCGCCTTTTAACAATATGCTATTAATTCAGCGTATATTCATAAAAGAAGACTAAGCTAGTCAAAACGATGGAAAAGGACAATCCCTATGAAGAAACTCATCATTGCCACACTGGTTAGCACAACACTCTTTGGCTGCAGTACGACGGACCCCTACACTGGGGAAAGAAAAACCAGTGAAGCCACCAGAAGTGCCGCTATTGGCGCAGCCGCAGGGGCTGTTTTGGGCGTGCTTGTGGGCGATAACAAACGCAGTGCCGCCCGAGGAGCTATCGCTGGTGCGGCCATCGGTGGTGGCATTGGATACTACCAAGATCAGCAGGAAGCCGAACTCCGCAAGCGCTTGGCGAGTTCAGGTGTTGGTATCGCTCGTGAAGGTGATTCCATTCGCTTAATCATGCCATCAAATATCACGTTTGATATTGATCGCTACGATGTAAGGGCGGGGTTTTACGACACCCTAGAAGATATTGCCCTCGTATTGCGAGAATACCATCAAACTCAAATCAATATTTATGGCCATACGGATGCGACTGGTGGTGCAGAATACAATCAAGTTCTGAGTGAACGTCGAGCACAAGCTGTCGCTGACTTTTTAGTATCTAATGGTATTTCAACACAACGAATAGCAAGCTTTGGTTACGGCGAACAATATCCCATAGCCAATAATGACAGTGCAGCAGGTAGAGAGCAGAATAGACGGGTGGAACTTGAACTGGTACCGTTACAACAAGAGAAATAAGCCACATCCTTATGGCTCTGCATCCGTGCAGAATCCGCATCCTTGCGGTAAATAATCCTTTAATCTCCAGATGGTGTTATTAAAGGTCATTGGTAGAAGTTTAACAATAATACTTTAGTACTAACCCAAAAGAGTGAGCCATGAATTTCTGGGAAGAACGTTATCAAAAAGCACAAACCGGCTGGGAGCGCGGCCACATCAATCACGCCTTCGGCGACTGGAACGCCTTTGCGGATCTCGAGGTCGGCAGAGTCCTAGTCCCCGGCTGCGGAAGAGCTCCTGAAGTAGAGGCATTCGCTTCACTTGGGTGGCAGGTTGTAGCTGTGGATATGGCTCCTTCGGCGGTTGCCTTTCAAAAGGAGCAGTTACAACAATACGCCGATCGAGTGGAGGTTATTGAAGCCGATTTATTGACCTGGCAATGCGATGAGCCCTTCGATTTGATTTATGAACAAACTTGTTTATGCGCACTCAATCCGGAACATTGGCTGCAGTATGAACAGCAATTATCGGTATGGCTCAAACCCGGCGGACAACTAGCTGCGCTATTTATGCAAACGAACAAAGAAGGCGGCCCTCCGTTTCACTGTGAATGGAGCGCTATGCAAGATCTTTTTAAAACCGATCGATGGCAGTGGCCCAATACAGAGCCATTGCACTCTGTACATCCCAGTGGCATTCATGAACTTGGCGTTCGTCTATCCAAAAAAGCCACAACTTAGCGAAAATCCTTTTAGAAGATCAATGAGACATTTTAATTAAAGGCTTGTATGCACTATTTGTGCATCCTAGTATTGAGGTTTAATTTAAGGTTTTTCACGCAAAACGTGTTTAGAGATTGTCCCTGAAGGGAATTTACTTAATATGAAGTTGATAAATTAATCAAACTTGGCATGAGTGCTTTCGATTTAGATCAAAGTATTTTGTAAATTGAATATGCGGTACTACTTGTATTGCGAAACTACTTAAAGCAGACCTATTTTTTGCGCACGACTCAATAAAGCACTACATTTTTTACTACCCAAAAATATTAATAAGAGGTTTTGTTATGCTTGAGTTTTTTTCGGCTAGTACCCGCATGGTCAATTCGAAACGCGCTATGGAAGAATGCATGGAAGCGGCATTTGCCAGCCAGCATGGTCGAGAAGATTTTGACTGCCAATTGATTGTTATTCATGCCTCCCTAGGTCACAACTATCAACTCTTGTTAGAGACAGCTCAAACATTGGCACCCTCGGCACAAATCGTTGGCGCATCATGCTGTGGCATCGTTGGCCGAGAAGGCGTAAGCGAGTCGATGAAGGACTTAGCGATCATGGCGGTCAGAGGGGATAAAAACGAAATTTGTGTCGCCCATGTTGATGATATCAATGGTATGAATTCGCGCGAAAAATCGGCAGCGATGGCAGAGTCGATCTTGCAGCAAAACTCAGCGATCAATATGGTGTACTTTTTAGCCTCAGGAATCGACATAGATAACGATCGCTGCATTGATGGTATTGAGTCGATTTTAGGTGAGCAGGTAACCATTTTTGGTGCGACATCATCCGATAATATGAAAGGTGTCGTGAGCTATCAAATTGCGAATGGAAAGGTAATGAAACATGGTGCTTACATAGTGGGATTTGCAGATCCTAGCCTGCATGTTGTCACCAAAGCGAGTCATGGTTTTGTGGCTGTCGGCGAACCCATGACAGTAACACGAGCCGAAGGACACAATATAATGGAGCTCGATGGTAAACCTGCGTGGTCGCATTTCACTGACCTACTTGGTTTAAACTCAGATGCTACGTGTGGAGAAACAATTCCAATTGGCGCACTCGCAGAAGAGCTACCCAGTGATGCATTAAAAAAAGAATATGGCTCAGATCATATATTACGTGTCGTTACTAGCCATGATGGTGAGACTATGCATTATGCGACCACTATCAAGGAAGGCACAAAGTTGTGGCTTACCACCCGCGATGAAGATCTTATTTTTTCTGAAGCATCGAAAATGATGCAATGGTTTGAAGAAAAATCCGGAGCGAACAAACCTATTGCGGTTTTCCATGCTGACTGTCTTGCTAGAGGTCGTCATTCATTTGGCAAAATTATGAAAGACGAACTTGTTCATATGATGCAATTTCCATTTGCCAACGCGGGCGAAATACCACCTTGGCTTGGAATGTATGGCTTTGGCGAGTTTGCTCGTCTGGGAGGTAAAAATACATACCACAATTACACGTCTGCGTTGTATGCTATTTACCGAAATAAATGATGCAGTAAGTTTATGATGGACAGCCAAGAAATAACAAAACTGCAAGAGCAATTGGAACAGTTACAACTTAAAGTCACGCGCTCACTCGCGATTGAGCAACAGTTGATAAACTCCCGCTTCCAATTAGATCAGGAGTTACAGCGCTTTCGCTCTATCTACCACTACGGGCAATTGTTAGGTAAATGTAGTGATATGGAGCACTTTGCAGAAATTTTAGCAGAGTCTGTCGTCGATATTTTTGAAATTGAATCTTCCATCGTTTGGTTTTCCAAAGACGGTATTCACCTAAATCCAACCGCCGCAGCTACCATTGACTGCGGCATATCCACTGATGGCTGCTCAGGATTACGTTCTTGGTTAGAAGATCACTTATTGACTGCAGAATTACCCTATATTCTTCGCAGCGAAAAGGGCTTAAAAAACCACCCAAATGATGTTTACGACAGGCTTATTGCTGCCAACATTGTTAATTCAGAGGGCATTTGTCTTGGCGTAGTGGTTGGGTTTGTAAGTACTGAAAAGAAAGATCTCTATGAAGTCGATATGAATGACTGTGAAGATTCTTTCGGTGTACTCTGCCATCTATCAAGCACGCTGTATCAAAATCACTTAGATAACATTACCATTCAAAATCAGAACATACAGCTTGAAGCAAAAATTGCCACTCAAGCAAGAGAACTTATACAACAAGAAAAGTTAGCTTCGCTTGGTACATTGGCGGCAGGCGTCGCACACGAAATTAATAATCCCGTTGG
>Ga0209961_1000118_pt1 | contig 28663 bp, 48 predicted proteins | sample SalPonA_B_H2O_MG_FD_185719 | JGI IMG/M metagenome (GOLD analysis project Ga0209961, IMG submission 185719) | Water microbial communities from South San Francisco under conditions of wetland restoration - Salt Pond MetaG R2A_B_H2O_MG (SPAdes)... | ecosystem: Environmental > Aquatic > Non-marine... | reverse complement strand
TTATTTCTAGGATCCCCAAATACTTCTTTGGATCTTCCATTTGCGTCAAATCCAAAAGCATCGATACCGGTAAACCCACTATACAAAGATGAGTATTCGTATTTCTTAAATACAAACATAATGCTATGGGCAGTCTGCGTAGTAGGAAACGTTAAGTGATTATTAACGCCTTTTTGCCTTTGCTTCTCTTTGTATCTGCTAGGATTTGTAGTTGCCATTAGATATTGCCTTTAGTTATAAATAGAATATGACTAAATCTATTTATACTGAGTTGTGAGGTGAAGTTTGGCTTATAATGGAAGGTTTCGACCCAAGAACCCTGGCAAATATAAGGGTGATCCGTCTAAAATTTTCTATAGGTCGATGTGGGAGTTTAAGTTTTTTAGATTTGTTGATGAACACCCTGATGTGATTTGGTGGCAAAGTGAAGAAGTGGCAATACCATATTATTCACCAATAGATGGAAAAAGACATAGATACTTTCCTGATGTAATTGTACACAGAAAAACACATGAAGGAAAGGCTATGACGACTATGATCGAGATTAAACCCAAGGCACAAACTAGACCGCCTGATATTAAGAATAAAAACAAGACTAAGACAGGTCGAGTTTCAAGAAGGTATCTTAACGAGGTTAAGACTTGGGGTATCAATGAAGCTAAATGGAAAGCAGCTCGAGCATATTGCGCACAACGCGGGTGGGAATTTAAGATTTACACAGAACACGAATTAGGAATTAAATAGTGGCAGTAAAGGTATTCGACGACATTCTACTACAAGGTATTCGCAGCGGTCAAATGCCAGCTCGTACTGCCAAAGCACGCGAATGGTATCGTGAACAAGCACGGGGTATTGCACGTACTCAGAGAAACAGATCACAAGGCGATAGATTAATTCGTGAAATACGTGCAGATGAAGATCGTAATAATACGAATCGTTTTATGATGGGCAATATGTATCTATTTGCTTATGATCCAAAGCATAAAGACACGTTGCCATATTATGATAGATTTCCATTAGTTTTTCCAATAAATAAGGCTAAAGGTGGGTTCTTAGGAATTAACATGCATTATTTGCCACCCATTTTAAGAGCTAAACTAATGGATCAGTTGTATACTGTTTTGAATAATAAAGATTTTAACGAAACTACAAGGTTAAAAGCGTCATATAACATTTTAAATGGAGCAGCTAAGTTTAAAGAGTTTAAACCTACAATTAAACATTACTTGAGCGCTCATGTAAGAACAAAGCCGGCTTATATTAACCCGACCGAATGGGATATCGCATTGTTCTTACCAACTCAGAAATTTGTTGGCGCTACTGCTAACCAAGTATACAAAGATTCTAGAAGAATCATAAGAGGCAGATAATGGCTTTCAGAATAAATGAATTCAAATCGCAAATGGATTGGTTCGGCGGCCCGGATCGTAGTTCATTGTTTGAAGTTCAAATCATCAATGCGCCAGGTACAAGATCTAGAGCAAACTCTCGCGATCTTGCTTTCTTCTGTAAAAACGTAGCAATTCCGGGAATGAACTTTAATGTCGCAACTTACGAAGGTGTAGGTCAATTGCGTAAAGTATTTCCAATGGGTTTTAATCCTGAGCCTATTCAAGCAATCTTTATGTTAGATTCCGATAAACAAGTTCTTTCATTCTTCCATGGTTGGGCTCAACAAATTGTTAACTATAGTACAGCAGCAGGACCATTTGCTGAGGTAGATGGTATGTTACCCTTTGAGATTAATTACAAAGACGAATATGCATGTACTATTGTTATCAGACATTATTCATCCGATTACGCTAAAACCGGCCGTTACTATGAAGTTGTATTAGAAAAAGCATTTCCTATTCAAATGGGCGATGTGGATTTGGCATGGGAAAATAATGATAGTTTCTCAGTTTTGCCAGTAAGTTTCCAATATGACGCTATTCGTTATTCAGGCGAAAGATTTGGTAATCCTGCAGCTCGCTTTGGCCGTGGTAATGGTTTATTAAGTCTAATAAATGCAGTTGGCAATATTGGACAAGTTATTGGACAAAATCTAATTCCTGAATCTGTGCAAGATGCGGTCAATACATATAACAAAGCAAGAAACGATTTCGATAATATCAGTAATAGAATCAAGAGTTATTTTTAATTTATTAGGAGTATATAATGGGATTACCTAAAATTGATCTTCCAATTTTTGAGTTGACGTTGCCATCAACTGGCGAAAAAGTTAAATACCGTCAGTACAGAGTAAAAGAAGAAAAGATCTTACTTGTTGCACAGGAATCAAAAGATCCTTTGCAAGAAGTCTTGGCAATTAAACAAGTTGTTAATAATTGTTTGATTGATAAAGACGTGTCAGAATTAGCAATGATGGATTTAGAATATATCCAAATTGCATTGAGATCAAGATCCGTTGATAACCAAGTAACATTTTCTATTACCGATCCTGATACTAAAGAAAAAGTAGAATTAGCTATTGACATTGATAACATTACTGTCACTAGGAACGAATCACATTCAAACAAAATTAAAATTAACGACGAATGGATGTTATTTTTAAGATATCCAACTATTGATGAATTCATGAAGATTGTAGGTTTAGATCCTACAGATCCGTTGATTAATTATTTCATTATGGTATCTTGTTTGGATAAAATCGCATCTGAAGATGAAGTGTACGATTTTAAAGATTATTCTGATGAGCAGATTGACGAATTCATGGGCGATCTATCAACTGATATAATTGCAGGTATTCAAAACTTTTTTGAGACCATGCCAAGATTGCGTCATGAAATTAAATACACTAACAGTAATGGCGATGATAAAACATTTGTAATTGAAGGGTTGAGAACTTTTTTTACTTAATGCTGTGCCACATCAATTTAGGTGAATATTATAAACAAATATTCGCTTTGGTACAGCACCATAAGTATTCTATAAAAGAAATTGAAGACCTGATACCTTATGAACGAGATATCTATTTTGGAATGCTAGTAGACTACATAGAAAAACAAAACGAAAAGAACAATAGGTAGTAAATAAATGGCAGAATTATCAGAACAGACGAAGGCTATAATTGAACGACTAAAGGCCGAAGGACAGTTGACTCGTAATACGGGTACCAACTCTATTCGATCTGTTAAAATTCAGCTAGATAGATTCGAAGGTATCTTCAATACTATTTCTACTAACATTGTCGAACAAACATCGATGATGCGCACCCAACTCGGGATTGCTCAAGAGGCCGCCGAAAGAGCAGAGACTCGAGAGCAATTACAAGAATTAGATCCACCAACTTCTCAGAGTGAAGCTCAAAGTAGAACTGATGAAACAATTGATAAAATAGGCGATGGTTTAGGTAAAACCATAGATGGTCTATTTAATCTAAATAACATTAAGAACATGGCTTTGGCTGGTGCTGGTTTGTTCGTAGGGTACAATCTTATTAAAGGTTATGTTAACGAACAAACTGATGGCGGATTTGACCGCATGGTAGATGGTATTAAAAATACTAATTGGAAAGAAATGTCTGACCAATTGAATATCATTAAATGGTCTTCTTTTGCATCTGCTGTTAATAACGCATCAACTAAAATTAACGATTTCACTAAATGGATCGATGAAACTGGTGTGGACGATGTTGTAAGCGCTGTAGTTGGCGGTGGCTTGGTCGCAGCCGGCGTAAAAGGCGCTGTTTCGGGTGTACTTGCAGGTGGAGGTACTGGATTAAAAGGTAGATTAGCTTCATTGCCGGCGGGATTGGCTTTAGCAACAGCCGGCATAGCAGTATATTATGGTGATGAAATTGCAGGATGGTTAAAAGAAGCTGGAGCAAGTGAAGAAGGAGCCGAAGGTTTAACAGATGCCGCAGCCATGGCATTAGGTTTAAGTGCAATGTTTGGTCCAAAAGGTGCACTTATCGGTGCAGTAGCGGCAACTGCTATTATGCTTGGTGGTATTATAGACGGTTGGATCAAAAAACAAAAAGATAAAGCCGCGGACGAATTTAATAGACAAATAGCAGAATCTGAAGCTATTATTGAACAAGCTAATATAGAAAACAGACAACTTGAAGAGCAAGAAAGACAGAAAGTTGCGCAGGCATTAGCAGAATCTAGAAGAAGACAACAATTAGCATTGTCCGAAGCTGCAATTGGTCAAGCAGCTGCAGCAGAAGCAGCAATGATAGAAGCTCTTGGCCAAGAAAGACTGCCAACGGACGGCGGTGGTATTAATTCTGCTCAACGCGATAGAATTGTGCAAGATATTATGAATGGTAAACAAGGTGCTATGGAAGAGCTTCTAGCATTTGCAAGATCACGCGAAAATGAAAGATTTGATATTTCTCGTAAGTATGGCGCATCGCGTGATGAATGGATAGATGAATTCTTAGAAGATTTTGCTAAAGATACATTTTATGATTTAGACGCTAAAGGTTATAATCCAACTGAAGCTCTAGCATCTATGGATAAATGGAAAGAATTAGTTGGAGGTTCTAGAGCAAAAAATGTACAGGATATGGCAGGCAAATATGTCGATGATCTTGTCGAGATGGGTATACTAAATGGTATTACACCAATGAAAAGTGGTGCTGCAGCGTTTAATGCCAAAATGGCTGAAGGTATTGCATCAGGCGCAATTAAAGATAGCCCTGTTATTATTTTCCAAAATTCACCTACCTTTATTGGTGGCGATACTTACAGTACTCATGCTGGCAACCAAGCCACAAGTGTACAAGTATTAGGGCCACTCGGCGATATACTAAACGGTGGTGACGCATACGGCATGCCAAAATAAAAAAGGGGAGCTTGCGCTCCCCAGTGCGGACTATAAAACGGTAATCATCGCCCGCAAGTTTATTTATTCATTTAGGAGTTGTTTTTCAAAACTACCAATTTGAATTTTACGAGGCTTTTTCTCTTCAGGAATAACATTCTCTAAATCAATTGTAAGAATACCTTGACTTAAGTCAGCGGTACGTACAACGATTGTATCAGCTAGAGTAAAGCTTCGACGGAAGGCGCGAGCTGAAATACCTTTGTGCAGATATTTAGCATCTTCTTCGCTTTCCTTTTTCTTACCTTCAACAAATAGTACACCGTCTTTAACTTCAATATCAATTTCATTTTCAAAGAAACCAGCAACAGCCAATTCAATAGCGTAGTTGTGTTCATCTACTTTAACGATGTTATATGGAGGATAGTTAGATTGACCGGGAGTGACGTTTTGCATTTTATTCATTAGGTGGTCAAATCCAATGAATAGAGGGTCATTTAGTAAGTCAGTAGTAAATCTACGAGTATTAGTCATAGTTAATTCTCCTTTATTAAGCGAGTTGTCGTGCCGTTATGCAACCGGCGATTTAAATGGGAACCCAATCGGCATTCCCACTTTTATTTATATTAAGTATACAGATGTAATACAAAAAAGTGTTATTTCTGTATACTTATTTTGTACCTGTACTACCGAATCCACCATCTCTTTCAGATTTTTGAGTTGGTCTTTCTATAGTTTCAGTGATCTCCATTTGGAGTGTTTTTTCAATTAGACATTGCGCCAAACGTTCTCCATTTTCAATAGTTACCAAACTATCTGATACGTTGGTAATCATAATGTAAGATTGTTCGACATAGTCAGAATCGATAATTCCTACACCATTAGAAAGTACAATACCTTTCTTAAGTGCTATACCAGAACGAATGTACATCTTCATTACATGACCTTCTGGTATATCGAAAATTAGACCTGTTGGAATAAGAACACGCACTTCCGGTGGAAGTTGAAAAGCATCAGGGTTTTTACCGACACCTTTTACCACGATGGGCATTTCCTTATTCCAAGCATTATAGGATTTTAAACGATCTCCATTCTTTACACATGCTTTAACATCAAAACAGGCCGAACCTGCAGTTGCATACTGAGGAATTTCAGCATGCTCAATCACCTTATAAACATTCATTTATTTTTTTCCTATATTGTATTTTGCCTCTAAAGTCCAGTTATTCTTTTCTTTGTGAGAAAGAATTTTAATCTGATTTAGTTGAGCTACTGGTTCTTTAGTTTTTTCTGCATCAACTGCAGCAACCAAATCCCACTCGGCTAATAGATTTACAATTGTATTTCTACGAGCTTTATCTTCTTCTGAGAAGGTATCTTTTTTACCATCAAGGATAAACAATTCTTTAAAATGTAGAATAGCGTATCGTCCTTGTTTGTGTAGAATATGGCAAGTTTGATATAGTTTCTTTTCTTTACGAGAAGAGATACCAATACGGGTAAGAGTTTCTTTTACTTTTAGAAAGCTATCAGGCGAAGGTAATGTAATCTCAACACCGACTCCTTTAAAAATATCTTCAGTTTGCATAATAGACAGCACCTTATTAATTCTTGTTATTTACATGCTGATGTTCACCATGACCATCCCGAATATTTATTATTTTCGTCATTTTGCTGGTCCACCGGTAATCAGCCTATTATGTACTTCTTTTATTTGTTCTTTAGATAGAGCTTTAAGATACAACTTAGCAACAGTTCGATTGCAAGAATATACTTCTTGAATAGCATCTAAATCTTTACTTTTATCTGCTTTATGCCACTTTGAAAAACGTTTACGTTTACGAAGAGCACCTTTATAGTAATCAAATTGAGCAGCACCAAAAAGATGATGACGCATATTCATTTCATTGGCATGCAAAATAGTATCTTCAAAATTAGAAAAGCCACGATTAACTAGATAACTGTTATATTGCTTTTCTGCTTGTTCTGGCAATTCACTATTACGAATAAGATCTTCCTTAGAAAAAGATGCAGCATTCATAAAATCAAATGGACTAATATCTTTACTCATTTTCTATTTCCTGTCCTAATCTAGCTAATTCATCAAGTGCATCCATTTGCGGATCTTTAATTTCTTCAAAGCTTTCTTGAATGTGCTGCATATTATATCGTGAAGGATAATGCTTTAACAATCTACGAGCTTCTTCTCGAATTTCTTTTGGCACTCGTGGAGATTGTTTTGGAATACACAATTTTATAAGAAATTGTTCTGTATTAAGTACTGCGCGAGTTCTTTCAGAAGGCATTGTCATTTTTAATTTCCTCAACTGCTTTAAGAACGTCATTAACGTCTTTTGCACATTCAGGGCAAGCTTTTAAAGTAAGAAGACCTTCGGCAGTATTTAATTTTACATTAAAAGCCTTTTTCTTGTCAACTAATTTTTGACAGTAAAAACACTCAATCGTATTTTTACTGATTAGTTTATTAATCCACTTGCCCATCTTCACCACCCATACATTCGTTACGACGACGTATTTGACGTTGCTTTTTTTCTTCAACTAAAAGTACAGTGCACCAAGTGAACCACACCATTGCCAAACAAATTATTGCTACAATAACATTTTCTATCATTACTTGTACTCGGCTTCAATCATAACTTCAGTTAGGAATGCAACCATGTTAACTTCAAGATCTGCGACAAAGTTTGCTTTGTACATGTAATCAGCGAGAGTTACAACAAAACCTGGAAGCGAACGCATTTCAACGCGGTCACCTGCCATATCATAGATACGACGGAACATTTCGTTCATATCCTGATCTGAGTTTTTAGCAACCCATTTGCGCATTTCAGTAAAGTTTTTTTCTTTAAGTAGTTTGAATAATTCGTCAAGTGATTCTTGTTTTAGATTAACAAAAATACCTTCATCAATTTTACCTGATGCAGAGTAAGATTGAAGCTCAGTTAGTACACGGCGAAAATCAGGGAAATGTTTTTCAATAACCTTCGCAACTACTTTATTGTCGTATTCAACATTTTCATTATCAAGAATTTGTAGAACACGTTTGTAGAATTGAGCTGCCATCTTTGGACGTTGAGAAGTTTCAATTGTAAAATCAACTTCAGATAGACGAGAACGTAGTGGTTCAATAATACGATTTTTAAAGTTACAAGTAAAGATGAAACCACAGTTGGAAGAATATTCTTCAATAAAGTTACGAAGAGCTGGTTGAACAGACGAAGCATTAAGGTAATCAGCCTCGTCGAAGATTACGTATTTGCGACCACCAGCTAGTGATACAGCAGATGCATATGTAGAAATTTCGTAGCGAAGAGTATCAATATTTACGTTAAGTGAGCCGTTTTTAACAATGTAATCACAACCCATTTCTTCGAGCATGGCTTTTGCAATTGTAGTCTTACCTACGCCTGGACCGCCTGTAAGAAGTAGATTTGGAATGCTATCATCAGCAACGAACTTTTTGAACATTGCTTTTGTTTTTTCAGGGAGGATAGTATCATCAATTTTTTGAGGACGGTATTTTTCAACAAACAAAACTTCATTAGCTTTTGCATCAACAGACATATAATCACCAATCATAATATAAAAGTAAAACAGAGGAAAGAGGGCTTTCGCCCTCTTTTTTATTGTACCTTATCGGCCAGGGGAGCGTCAGCAGGTACTTCAGGGCCACCTTCATTAGCGGCAGCATCTTGTGGTGCATTTTGACGAAGGAATACTTCCATCTTGTTACGAAGCATACCAATACCAGCAAGTTCATTACCAGCAAAGGCACCACGACGTGACACCACATCAATCATTTCAACAACGGCAGCAATATCTTGTAGTGATAGCTGTACTTGTTGTTCTTGCATTTGTTCATCAGACATAGTTTAATTATCCTTTCTTATAAGTCGACTTAGTATCAATTGCCACAAGGTATGAGGCAACATCCCCTTTAAATTCAGCGATACCCTTTGCGCAAAGAGTAACCTGATAATCTTGAGCAAGAAGTTTAAGATTGCCTGTTTTAATAATCATCTTAAATTCATCCTCAGTTTCACCAATCTCAATGCCGTAATCATCTGCGTTCTGAGAAGATGTATCTACAGCTTTGAGATATACTTTACCGTCCTGACCTACAAAAGCGATTTCGCTGAATTGCAGTACACCAGCTGCTTTCAATACAGACTGAAGATCATCCCAAGAAACTGTTACTTGGACATCAGCTGACGGAAGCGATGGAGTATTATCAGGTGCGGTGTGAATCATTGACACATCAGCAAAAGCGTATTTAGTTTTTTGTTTGCCTTCAGTAATCATAAAGTATTTATCATGGAATTCAACATCCGGATCTTTGTAAAGACCTAGAATTGAAAGAAAACGTGATAAGTCATATACACATGCTTGTGCAGGAATTTCATCACCAATTTCAGCATAAGCCATAAGAGTTTTTTCAGGCGTAATAGTACGTAGTACTTTACCTGGTTTCATCAAGATTGATTTGTTGATGGTTGAGAAACTCTTAAGGATTGTAAGAGTGCTTTCAGAAAATTTCATTATATAGATACTCCTGTTATTGTAGAATACTTGTTAATTCTATTACAGTTTTTAGTTAGTGTCAACATTTATTTTTTGTACGCTTTCTTATTACTGGTTTTATCGGCTGTAGCAGATACGCCTAGAGTTCCAATAGCTCCAAGATTACCCTTGAAAATATATGTACCAATATGATTTAGTTGCATCCAAGGACACATCCAAACTTTCATTCCGATTTCACGCGCTTTACGACAGAAGAAATAATCTTCAGACAAGTAACGTTTGCTTTGTGGATCAATAATGCAATCGAAGAATGCTGTAATGTTACGAGATCCATCAAACTGATCTGTACGAGCATGGTCTGGTTTATATTGCAACTCAGGATATGCTGCAGCATATTTTTCAAGTGTTTCACGAGGAATTAACATAAAGCCTGTGCCACCTTCAGCAATCTCAAGTGGTTCACCTAGATTAAATGAATTCAACTTATTAACTGGGTTGAATACAAAATCACCTGTGTATTGTTCTAGATCAAACGGGTTTTCAGCGCGTCCAGATTCTACAGCCTTTTTAACTTTTTCCCATGCAATAGCTTTCTTTGGATATGGGCCAGTAACGATATTAAATTTTTCTGGATCTTGAATTTGTACAGCCAATAGACTTAATACATCTCGTGGATCAAACGCAATATCAGCATCAATGAATACGAGATGAGTACAATCAGATCTTAGGAATTCATCTACAATATAGTTACGTGCACGTTGAATTAGACTCTCATTAAACAAGTAATAGAATCTAACGTCGATACCATTAGCTGCGCACATCAAAGCCAAATCAGTTGATGACTTTGTATATGAACCAGCACACTGGCCACCGTACATTGGAGTGCCGACGAAAAGCTTATACTTTTTTAGTTCGTCAACCGTCACTTGAATGTTCATATTTCTGTTAACTCCAAATCATTTTCTAATCTGTGAATAGCTTGTAGACGAAGAACGTCCGCCGCAATATCACAAGTACTATCGTGGGCGTTAAAATAAAGCGTCCACATTTCTTCATTTAATACTGGAACAAATCCATTTTTAGCTGGAAAGTCCAGTTTTGAGTCGATAAATGTACGGGTATCACGAACTTTCCAATAAGGAATAAATTCATTTAGTACTTTATCACGGTTAACTGACATGGCAAGGTGTTCTAGAATGATTGGATCAAACGTATTAGAACGACTCCACCAATAGTTAATATGTTCTGATCCACGAAGATAGTTAATTAATTGTTCTATAAATTGTGGAACTGTAAGATCATCTGGTTTTGGTTTAATATTTTTACGAACAATTTTTGGTTGTTCCATCCACCATTGCATATCTGCTTCGGTGTACGAGAAGTCATAGTTTTTAACTTGGTCAGCAATAGACAATTTAGACTTCTTAGCCATTTGGCATAGTTCATGGAATGAGTAAGGTTGTTCTAAAAATCTATCCCAAGAAAACACAAGATAAGAACAATCGATGGCAGGCGCTTTGCGAGCGCACTGACCGATCGTTTCAAAATCTAGAATAAAATCATTTCTCATAGAAATGCCTCAAGAGTGGTTGTTGGCTGCGAGTATTCAATTTTCTTGGTATTATTATACTGCAAAATGTAGTCAGTGTCAACCCATTTACGTTCACCTTTTAGTGATGCCAGAACCTCTGTAGCCATGTCCTGAGCTGTTTGTACAGGTACGTTTTGGCATATATGGTTAGCAACTTTAGGACTAGCATCAACCAACTCGAAGTCCTCAGGCAAGCCCATGATAGACATTGCTTCGCGATATGTAATAAAACGATCTTCATCGGGATGAGTAAGCATTGTCGGATAATGCCCAACAAACGCGCCAATACGATCCTTAGGAACAATTACACCACGTCGCATAATGCTACCGCCGCCTGCAAGTTTTTCGTGCTTGTACTTACATTTTTCTACTTCGTTTTCGTAACCATTCTTTTCCATCCAATCTGCAACCTGCAAATAAGAATGACCTGCTCTTTCAATGTAAGAGAAAGCATCTACGCCACGAGCTGAAGTAGGATCGATTTCATGCGAATGATTTGTATGAGAGCGACCTTCGTGAATTTCTTCTAGAATATAACGGTAATATGGATTTTCAGATGGTTTCTTTTTATTAATTGGTTCCATTTGAAAATCTGATTTTACGCCACGAATTAGATCTTCAATAGGTGTATATTGACGATCATAGAAATTAAAGATTGGCGTCTTTTCACCTTTCCAAAAAAAGTAAAAAGAACGTTCACGAACTTGTGGAACACCATGTAGCAAAGATTTGGTACGGTATACACTCATTGTATATCCATTATCTTTACCAATTTGCTTTAGTTGTTCACGAACATTTTTACCGATTTTACCAGCAAAGCCTGGAGCATTCTCTCCCCAAAATACTTTTGGTCTGTAATTACCAAGAATTAGATTTGCGGTTTCAACCATCCATTTATTATTTTGGTTGTCGTCACCATATCCATGAGACATCATTGATAGACCAGCACAAGGACAAACAGACGAAACAACATCTGCTTTTTGTTCTGGAATACTACCACCATTATCTAGAACGTGATATGGAATTTCATTTTTATAATAATTTAGAATATGTCGATCATTATTAGCAAATGCTTCATATGACATAAAATGGATTGGAGGTGCACCAAAGGCTCGATGAGAGCCAATGGTTTCACCACCAATTAGAGGTACAATACTTGCGTGGGTAAATTCACTCATGATAAAAATTTCCTTACAGTAGCTAATGCAGAGTTCACAGCTTGATGCATGTCTAGGTAAGCATATAGACCACAACGACCGATGAAGGTCATATTCTCAGGTTGTTCACTCTTATATTTCTCATATAGCTCACGATTCTTACCATCACGATCTTTAATAGGATAATAACGTTCCATATTATTATCTTTATAATCGCATGGCTCTTCAAACGTCAGCGTAGTGATATATTTATTGTCTCCGTGACAAGGAATATTTTTCCATTCAGTTACACGCGTTTTAGGACCATCATGAGTAAAGTTTACGGTAGCAGTTGGCAGAGCTTTCGGTACTGGTAAATGAACTGTTTCAAACTTAATTGAACGGTATGGAAGTTCGCCATACTTAAAATCGAAATATTGGTCGATTGGCATTGAGTTAAAAACATGATCGAATAATAGATTCAAAGATTTGTCGTAGTTGGTACTAAGCTTCACGGTAATATTTTCATGCGCCAACATTCGTTCTACCATAGCAGTATAGCCATCTTTGGGCATTGCTTGGTATTCGTCGTTTGGAAAATAATATTCGTTATCATCGTCTCGGATTGGCACACGGTTGATGATGTCTGGATTAAGCTCATCTAATTCTACACCCCACATCTTTTTAGTGTAAGGACGGAAGAACGTATCAAGAACATTTTCCTCACCAACGATTTCTTTCGTTTCGCGATTTACTGGTAGCGTTACATAACGACCATCATCAAGCTGAGCCTTAACTTTATGCTTGTAATCAACCCATTCAGTAAAACGACTTAAGTATTGAAATACTTCTTTGTTGTTTGTATGGAATAGATGCGGGCCATACTTATGAACACGAATACCATGCTCATTTGTGTAATCATACGCGTTACCAGCAATATGATCACGAGAATCAATTACCCATACTTTATAATTATGCTCAGCCAACTCGCGAGCAACGACGGCGCCGGAAAAACCAGCGCCTACAACTAGTACACGTTTCATGCTTCAAGAACTCTTTTCATTTCTTCCTGTTGAATCATTTTATCAAGAGGATGGTTATCGTATAGTGCGTCACGTTGAGCTTTAGCAGTAGCTTTGAGCTGAGTAAGATCCATAGCTTCTACATCTTGTACTCGTAAACCTGCTAATGCTTCATCATTATAATATACCATCATCTCTGGTTTGTCACCAATGATGATAGAACCAGCATCTGCAACTTGAAGAGGACGAGCTCGCCACCAACCAGAACCTGCGTGGAAATAACCTGGCATCAAGCAACCCCATTGCTGTTCAAATACTTTTACCATTTCTGGTTCAGTCTTACGCTCTGATTTGTACTTACCACGTTTAGCACCGTAGAAAACAATTTCCCATTTCCAATCATCGGGTTGTTGTGCTTTAAGCCACTTACGAGTTTTCTCTTGAACTAACGAAGCAAAGTTCCATTTGAATTCTTTTTCTGGTTGACCAAAGAAAGAATCAAGACCTACATCACCTGTACCATAACCGTTATCAGCGCGACGATTCAAGTGGTATGGATTTGGATTGAACTGATAAACGTTTTCTTCTTTCCAATCTAGATTGAGAAGAGAAAGATCGCCACCTGTAAATGCACTTACCAATAGACGATTTTCTTTGCTGGTAATAATACGACAACCTTCAATGTAATCATCTTTATAAGACATTACAGTTGCTTTATCTTCTTTACCTTGCCATAGATCAAATAGGTAATCACGGAAAACACCTTCGTCATTTTCTTCTAGCTTTTCTTTATAAGTTTCAATAGCGCCATAGATCTGGTTAAACTGCCAATCGTCAAAAGCAATAATACAATCAGGGCGTGCTTTAACAGCGTACAGACCGGCCCAGAGGAACTGACAGAAGGCTTGAATACTATGGATATAGACGATTACCTCATCGTATTTAGAAAGGTCCTCGCCTAGTTCTACGGGTCTTTGTTCAACCTCGTAGTCCATATCTTCTAAGCAACGGATAACTGAATAATGAGATGGTACAACCTGAAGCTGCTGATTTAGAAAGAAATCTTTCGTGCATTGCAACTTATTCATACCTGTGATTAAGATTTTTTTAGACATATAAACTCCATAATGAAAAATGATCACGCGTTTATTTATGACCATTATAAGTCACAGAAAGGATTTTGTAAATACTTAATCCAAACTATTTTCTTCAATAGTATCAATCCAAACACAGGCTTCGCTTAGCATAGATTGAGAATGTTTTTCCCAAGATTCTTTCCATTTAGTATCTTTAATGTCGGTAATCACTACACGACTAATACCAGCTTGGATAATAGATTTAGTACACTCAGAACATACAGGTAAACCCCATACGTAAATTGTAGCGCCTTTTACTGATACACCATTGTATAGTGCATTAAGGAGTGCGTTCATTTCGCCATGAACAATGCGAGGATATTTCTCTTCACGATCTTCCAAACGATCTATTGAATCTTCTATACCACGCGGAAATCCATTGTAACCAGTTGATATAATATTGCGATCTTGGTTTACAATAACAGCACCAACTTTAGTCGATGGATCTTTACTCCATGATGATACTTCGCGGGCAATACGCATAAAGCGCTTATCCCATTTTACTGTAGATAGTATATTATTCATGGATTAGTGTACTCCATTCTTTGAGCTTTTCACGTTTAACATCTGCGCGGTCATAGATTTCACGCCAATCAAATAGACCATGTTCAGATAATAGTTCAAGCATACAAAGTACGTCACCTGCTTCTTCTACAAGTTGTGCACGGTATTTCTTATCGTAATACATATCGTCAATATGACCATGCTTACGCATCATCTTCATACACACTTGAACTAATTCACCACACTCTTCTGCAGTGATAGCCATAAGTTGCTGACCTAAATTAATAGGTGAATCAAACTCAGTCTCGGTTGGCATCGAATCTTCTCCAAATTACACCAAAGCATAGTTTTTGCATAAAGCGATGAAAAGCATTAGGCTGCTTGCCTTCTTCAACAAAGTAATAAGTACCTTTTGTTAATTGGCATTTCCATTTATAGTCTGGGACTTTAATGGTGTAAGCTGCATTGTATTCTTTATCAATATCATAAATGCCAGTATCAATAGAATAAGTCTTATTACCAGTTTTTGGGTCGAAAGAAAAATTATCCATATTACTTCACCAAATCAAAATGACGCTCGTAAACGTGTAAGTTCATTACTTGCCAATGTAAATCGCCTACTTTAAGAATTGGACCAAAGGTTTCTGCAGTAGTCGCATTTTCTATATTGTAGCGATCAACCATAAGTTGCATTAGGTGTCTTGCCCAGGCATAGTCATTTTTATAACCAAATACGACATCATTAGAGCGCATTTGGCTGACCATATGAAGCTTGTTGTCGCGAATATAAAAGGTTTGGGCGTTCGTGCATATAAAGTCATTCTTACCATTCTCATCAAATTCAGCCCAAATAGAAGGACGATTGTAAACCATTTGAGCACGACGTGAATCTGGATTTAGAAGTAGTTCACGTAATGCATTTTCAAATTGATTATAATACTTGTCACTGAATACAATTGTACCATAATTAGAATTAATTTCGCCATACTTGTTTGCTGAGTATTGCCATGCAACTGGTGAACGACCATAAATCTCAGCAAGTGTATTAATATTTGTAGATTGGCTATTGTACCAATCTAATTCAGCATCAACATACTCTTGATTTACTTCACCAAAGATAGCAGGTTCATCAGCGAGGAATGATGCACCAAGCATTTCAATAGTCTTTGAGCCAGAACGATCTACAGTAAAACGTTCAGCTTTAAGTTCATCAATAAAGTGTTGACGAATATCATTCACAGTTAGCATTTTTGTATTCCTCTAATATCTTAATAAGCTCCATAAGAAGAGCTTGGTCTTTTTCTAACTCGGTATCAATTTCTACTTCTAACTTAATCTTCATCTGACTGACTTGCTTTAATTGGGCGATTGAAGATATCGCGTGTACCGTCTTGGCCTTCAATCTTACCACGGCAGTATGCAACAAAGAATGATGCATAGTTAATTAGATCCTTAGCAGAGTCTTCTAGCGATTCAAAGTTAGGATCGTAATCTTGACCACGCATGGCTTCCATTACAGATTTCATACGAAGCATTTTACCATGCATTACGTCATGAATTGATTGTACACCGTTAGGGTAGTAATCAGCTTGCTGTACTGTTGAGTTTGGATTTTGATAATCACGAGCTTTTTTCATTTGCAATTCAGCGCATTCAGCGAGAACTTTTGCAGATTCTGGATTATTTGACATAATATACTCCTATCGTTTGTAGGTGCGCATTTTGTTAGAATGCTCATATAGTTCTAAAGACGTTTCATGATCTATAATACACAATGCAATACAATTTGTCAACTTGTAATTGCGCATTCCTTTACCTTTATATTCAAACTCAGTATACGATTCTTCGTCTTTATGATTGTTGAATAGGTAAAGAATAGCCTGTTCTTCAGGCGTTTCTGGTATGTTAACAAAGATCAATACATCAACATTATCAAGTTTCCAAAATTGATTTTCAGCAATCCAGAAACCCTGATCCCTTTTATTTAGCCTTAGAGTTTTCACTTCATAACGAAGATTGCCGAGAAAGCCATCCTTTACTCGGTCATACCAATCATCAGTTTTGTTTGCAAAAGGGAAAAAATTAGCTACTAAATTTTCGCCAATTTCACCGGCTACTAAAGCATGTTCTCTACGCTCTGTACTTCTCATGCAAAGAACTCCTCACGTTTTGATTTAGGGATTTTACAATTTGGAAACTGCTCAACCAAATCACTGCCATTAACAAAGCGAATACGAACAGAAGGGAAGTCGACAATATCGCAAGCAATGTAATCAATTTCATGTGCATGCTCATGAGCTACTTCATTAATAATTTTACGACCGCCGCCGAGCATGTTAGATGGTGCGTAGGTAAGACCGCCTTTAGTAAAACATTTGGCATCAAGTTTGCGACCTGTTTCTTTGTTGACATGATCGTAGCCATGCGCATCGACAAACTCGAGTTCAGGAAACCAAACAGGAATATGATTCTCAAGAAACTTACTAGCTACACGACCATCTTTAAACATTTCATTGATTACTTCTTTAGACAAAAGACCGAATGACGCATCAACTTCAAATGTAAAAGTTTTGTTGTATTCAACTTTATTCATAACAAATACCTCGATTAAGAACGACGGTCGTAGATGTAAACATCAATTTTAGTAGCATTGGCGATACCACCAACAATATTGCCACCAAAGTCGTATGAACGTGCAGAGGTTTTACCAGTCCAGAAGTTACGAACTTCAGCTTTCTTAGCTGGTTTACGGCCACGTAATTCTACACGTTTAGGAGTTTCACCTCGTGCTTTAGCAGCTTTGTTCATGATCTTAACTGCTTTTCTTAGCACAGCAATCTGCTCCATATCGTAGGCAGAATTAATGTCAGCAGTAAAAACATAAGAATCTGAAGTGCGCTTAGTCATGATATAAATTCCTGTTTGATTAATTTATGGTACTATTCTAATCAAAACGAAAAGTAATGTCAATACTTTTTTTCAAATTATTTTGAATTTTTTTCTTTAAACATTTTTTTCAACATCCACTTATGCTTTGAGAAGTAATATTTTTCATCGTATTCTGGCATACCTTTTGTCCATTCAAAAATTTCATCCTTGTGTTCCAACCATTTGTCATACATAAAAGCGCGGAATGCTGAGTTAACTTTTTTCATGGACTTAATCTCCTATGCTATAATCCAGTCGTCATCTTCTTCGCGTATGATAGTTTCACTACCATCGTATTCATCGATACGGAACTTTGTGCCGGGTGTAACATACTCTACAGTAAGGCCTTCAATGCCACTAATGCATTCATCTGGATATGTAACTTGACAGTATTTAGCAATTGCAGTTTCGCCAGCTTCTTCTAAAACCATCTCAATGATATTAGGATCGAAAAGCATTGCTTTATTTTCGTGCCAACTATACCAACCTGCTCCATATCCGTATGATACTAATACAGCAATTTTTCCTTTAACGAGTTTTTTCATCATAAGTTTAATATCTCCACTGCTTCCTCTGCGGAATACCAATTACCGTCTTTACGAGCACGGTATTCTTTTTTCCATTCGCTACGTTCGCCGCATGGTTCCATAACCCAAGTTTCAATGACCTTATCAAAGTCAGAAACATCAAGCTTACGAATAGCGCGCGCAACCCAACGTTCTTTATCAGTCTGGTAAGATAAATAGTATTGTGTTTCCCAAGATTCAAATACTACCTCTTCATCATCAACAATTTCATGATCGATGATATATTCTATAGCATAAGAGTTACCTGATTCAATGAGATTAGTAAGAGTAGGAATACCGAAAGACTCAATCTTTTCGATACTACGTTTTGACAGATTTTCAACTACATAGACATAACCGCCTTTATTCTTCCAATATGGAATATTTGGATTATCAGAGTAGTTTTCTTTGCACTGAGTAGTAATAACAAGTTTCATACAGTATTCCTCTATTGGTGATAAATCAATTATACACTAGGCTGGATTTTTGTCAACCCTTTTTTTGAAAAAAATTATGAAAGAGTTACCTCCACGTTAACAGTACGACCATAGAATTCCTCTACAAGTTCCATGATTTCATCTACGGTAAAAGCCTTGATAGTTGTTACAAATGAACCATTTACCTTTACTTTAAAAGTGCGCATTAAGCAGCCTCCATTACCATTTCAAGTTCTTCTTTAGTTGCAATCAATTCAATGCGTGTGTCACGATCATCAAAGAAACCCATACCCTGCGGAACAGTACGGAACTCTTTTGAAACGTGGTCGTATTCTTTACCATCAAAGAAAGATTTAATCATTTTGCATGCGATTGAAGTTTCAGTAACTTCCTCAACCAAACCTACCATGTAGCAACCAGGCTGCATTTCCTTAGAGAAGTCGTAAGATTTGATTAGGTCACCAGCTTTGAGATTCATCATGTTTTCATTCCTTGCTTTAGTTTATGATGCTATTATAGATCTTCTTGAAACGAATGTCAACACTTTTTTTCAAATTATTTTAATTTTTTTTATATAAATAACTCTATGGATACACTGAAGCATTTTAAAAAGCTAAAATTTTCTCAGCTAGACCTTTATTCTGAGTATACACGCCTTCTTGACGAAGGTGTTATTAGTTGGGGTAATGGTAATCAAATCTGTCTTACGTCAATCCCAGAGAAGCCTAACGACATGTATTTAGGCATAAATAGTCTGTGGTATGATTGGAGTAAGATGTATAAAGAGCTTGACAAAGCTGGTAACGAAAAAATTTTTGTTCCTCCACACGATAATCCTTTAGATGAAGATGACTTTACATATTTTATTGATGCATTTAAAGGTACTCTTTTTGAAAACGCTTATAATGAAGTAAGTAAACATTATGAAGTTGGTAGAGTTAGGTTAATGAAAAATAACCCGGGAACGTGCATGAGTTGGCATTACGACCCGACGTCTAGAATTCATTATCCTTTAAAGACTCAAATTGGATGCAAGATGATAATTGAAGATGAAGTTATGGAGCTACCTAAACATGAATGGTGGTGGACTGATACTTCAAAATACCACACTGCATTGAATGGAAGTAGAGAAACTCGCATACATTTGGTTTTTGTTATTTTAGGTGAAAAGAACAATGAACGTAGTTTTACTCAATGATATTTTTTCCGAGAAAAGAGAAAAGAATGAAGGTCTCGGAAAATGGAGTTTTTGGTCTAGGTATCTAGGACCATATGCAGTAAAGCAAGCTATCAAAAATAAATGTCCGGACAAGTCTGTTGCTGTTGTAGATTATTTTCTAAAAATAGACGATTTCTTTTCATATGTAGAAGATGGCATTATTGGGCTTGATACTGAGTTTATTGGTATTAGCACAACATTTCTTAACAATACATCTAACAAGCGCGTAAACGATTTCAATCTTTGGTTTGAAGAACACGAAGATATGGTTGATTGGCTAATGGAACTTAAGCTCATTGCTCCTAATGCCAAGATCTTCGTAGGAGGTCATAGTGTTGATGTTTGGTATAAACGTTACGTTGTAGATCCCGATAAGCCAAAACTGCCTGAGGCAATGAAACTTATAGATTGCTTTATTCACGGATATGGTGAATCATCAGTGCCAAATTATATAAATGGAACGACAAATCTTGTGCATGTACAGTACAGAGATAATGTTATGTTTATAAGTGAAGGTAATAATGCTGGCAGCGATAAAACAGAATGTTTACGAGTACAATGGGATCACAATGATTACGTCCAAAATAATGAGTGGCTTCCATTAGAAATATCGAAAGGCTGCAAGTTTGGTTGTAAGTTTTGTATGTTTGATAAAATGGGTACTACCTTAAAAAGCAAAGAGGAACTAAGAAAGGAGTTAATTTATAACTACGAAAACTTTGGAACTGTCGGATACAGTCTTACAGACGATACTGTAAATGATAGTTTAGAAAAAGTAAAAATGATTCATGACGTATTTACTTCTTTGCCTTTTAAAGTTGAATGGATTAGTTATTGTAGACCTGATATGTTCCAAGCATATCCTGAAATGCTAGATATGATGATAGAATCTGGATGCAGGGGTGTCTTCTTAGGTATTGAAACATTCAATCCAACCGCAGCCAAAATTGTAGGTAAAGGGTTAAATCCGCAAAAGATAAAGGATATTGTTAAATGGATGAAGGATAAAACTGGCGATGAAATGTTTATCCTTGGAAGCTTTATTATAGGCCTGGTCGGAGAAACGGTTGAATCGTTGGACGATACATTAGACTTTTTGGTTCATCAAAAATCCATAGATAAAATATTATGGGAAGTTTTATATTTAAGACCGCCAGATTACCGAACTGAAGCTAAAGATGACTTTAATAATAACAACGAAAAGTATGGTATTCGCAAATTACAATTTAGTCCATATTATTGGGAACATGATACATTAAACTATAATCAATGTGTAGAAATTTCAAATAAGTGGAAACAAGAATTGAGAAAAGGTAACAGCGGGTTCAATAAAGCATTAGAAGAAAACACAAACTTTTTTAGTTATCCTAGAATGAGAAGTTTGGGATATACTCATAAAGAAAGTTTTGATATGCTAAAGTATGGAAATATGCCACAAGAGCTTTATGAGAAAAATGATAAATGGATTCAAGACTATCACGAAGGATTAATTAATGCGCTGGATAGATGAAGAAGAATATTATAAATTACATACTAAGTCATTTGTAGAACTTCCATTTAAAATTGACATAAAAGCTTTTGAAGAACAAATTGAACCTTACAAACCAATGTTCCGTGACTGGGGTGAAGAGCATTTAGAAAAAATGTTCCGCAAAGGAATAAGTGTTGTTAATATGACTGGACTACTAGACATGGACATTGATACGTGTATATATCCCCAAGATGCGTACAATAAAAAATACGGTACCAATTTATACGACATGGACTATCGCATACCAACTGAGATTTTAGACTTGCCGTGTTTTGATTGTTTAGAACCGGTTAAAAAATATATGGTTCGTTCAGCTATATTATGGTGGAAAAAAGGATCGTTCTTTTATCCTCACGTTGATTGTAATATACCAACAAACTATTTAAGATTCTGGGGTACTAATAATGTTGATGAATATATATTTGAATACTACGACGAATCACACGAAGGAATAGAATTGGAATCTGGCAGACTATATGTTACAGATACAGCTAAACAACACTTTGCAGCATCTTTGGGAGATGACGTATATACGTTCTTTTTTTCATTCGACGCTGAAGCTTACGACACTTTAATGGGACTATGCCATGAACGTTGAATATTTAGATTTACCAACTATCGACATCGATATGAATCAAATATTTGAAACAATTTATCGAGGTCAAAACTTACACCACGTTCCTACAAATGGCTATTACGGTATTTTCAAACCAAAAGGTAACTTGGAATATCTTGGTGAATTGCTATTTAATGAATCTTATGTTTCAAGAGTTCATGTGATGTGGCCACCTCGTTTACCTATTCATAAAGACTCAAATAGATTTGCTGCATATAATTATGTTATAGATCCAGGCGGTGATGATGTTTATACTTGCTTCTATGACGAAGATCAAAATCTAATTGAAAAAGTAAAAATAGAACCATTTAAATGGCATAAATTAAATGTTAAGACTTTCCATAATGTTGAAGGAATGACTAGACCTAGAATTGGCTTAACAGTATATAAAGCAGAAGAAACAAATTGGCCAAAACCAGTAGTAGATATTGATTATGATTTTAATATGGATTTATTGTGGCAAGAATACGAGCGAATGAAACATGGTCCACAACCAGACTATGAATTTAGTAAAGATGGCAAAACTACAAAAAATACATTAAATGGTTTAGCTGTTTACGGAACACATGATTATGGTGTTGATACAGATACTTTGTTAATGCAGGAAGCAAAAAGATTCTGTAGATACTTTGGAATTGAAGATGATATACTTGCGCAATTTATGTGGATTGATAAGAACTTCGAATTGAGTTGGCATACAGATGACGCGACAAGATGCCGATCAAGTGTTAATGTTATTATGACAAATGATCCAGCCCCAGTAACTTTCCGTGAAGGAGATTTTTATTACAAATGTGCTGCATTAGATGTTATGCAAGAGCACGCGGTTTTTAATAGAGATAAAGAAAGAATTTTAATGAGAATTAGTTTTAGAAATACAAGGCACAAAGATTTATGTCAATATTTCACGTAACTTATGAATTTCCTAATCAAGAATTATTGGACTATTTCAAAACAACTTATTCCGAAATGGCAGATTGGTGGGCTCCACAAGACTTTGAAAATGACAAAGGATTAGAAGGAACTTACAAAGGATTTAAAGTAAATGAAAAACTACATCACGATCCTTTGTTAAATAGAATTGCAAAGGAGTTTTGTGATGCTTATGGAATTAGTGCATCTTTCGTTACACAATTCATTGTGTTAGAACCTAATACTGAATTAGATTGGCACGTTGACAGGCAACCTGCTGGGTGCGGCTTAAATGTTTTGCTATCCAATGATAATGCGCCCGTTGAATTTGAAGAAGGGCAGACGTATTACAAAGCAGCTTTGTTAAATATAAGAAAAAGACATAGAGTGCCAAGCAATCCAAATACGAGAATTATGTTTAGGATTGTGTTTTATGGCGATGACAGTTCATTTGATGAAATAAAAGAAAAAATAAATGAAGCTAATTGAATTAGACTATATATTTCCTAAAGACACTTTATTAAAAGAGTTTGATACATTACTCAAAGGTAAGTATGAAATAACAGAGGACGGCAGAGAAGATCAGTTCGACGGATTTTGGCTTTTGTTTAGTAATGAAACAACAGAAAATATAGCAAAGCAATTTATAGATTATTATGATTTGCCTTATGATAAATATATCGTAAATTATTTGCTAATTGAAGCAAACAAAGATTTACCGTGGCATGCAGATCAAGAAGGATCCATGTGTGCTATTAATTGTATTCTTACTCCGGATCCTGCACCTATAGAATTTGAAGATGGCGAATTCTATTATGATACAGCTTTAGTAGATGTTAGATCTATGCACAAAGTATCTGCTCGTCCGTATGATAGAAAAGTTTTTAGAATTACGTTTCAAAATAATGAAGCGACCTTTGAGAATGTTTTAAAATGGCTGAAATAATAATATTCAATGATTGTAATGGTCCACTAGGTTTTAGTAGATATGCAGGACCATATAGAATCGCAACAGAGTTGAGAAATAACGGATTCACAGTTCAAACAATAGAATTTTTTGGCGACATGACGCCCGACGAAGTGAGTGAAGTTATTGACGCGCAAGTTAGCGAAGAAACATTATGGGTTGGATTCGCTAGTACTCTTTTTGGAAAGCATTTGACTTTTGAAGAAGACATGAAGCTTTGGCTTACACCACCTCTTGGCGGGTTAAAACAACTTAACCAAGTATTCCAAACGCTGTTTCCGCATTCTGATGATGAAATGGAAGAATTTATTCTCCAAATAAAAATGATTAACCCAAAATGCAAAATCGTCGTTGGTGGATATAAAGCGCTGCATAAAGAATTCAGAGGTATAGACTATTGGGTTGTTGGTCAAGGAGAAGGACCTTCGGTTGCGTTATCTCGTCATTTAAAATATGGAGATCAACTAAAATGGATTGAATCTCACCTGGGCAGAATCATTACAGATAAAATGTATGAATTTGAAGATTTTACCACATGTAAAATCACATGGCACGAATCAGATCATATAAGACCAGGAGAAGATTTACAACTTGAAACGGCAAGAGGCTGTATTTTCAAATGTGATTTCTGTGCATTTAATTTGAATGGCAAAAAATTTGGAGACTTTAATAAAAATCCAGAAATACTACGTGAAGAATTAATTTACAACTATGAAAAGTTTGGTACTGTTGGATATATGGTAGCTGATGATACTGTAAACGACAGTATGATGAAAGTTGATTACTTACACGAGGTATTTACTTCTTTACCGTTTAAACCTAGATTAAGTTGTCACTTGAGGTTAGATATTATTGCAGCAAATCCAGACATGATAACTAAACTTCATGAGATGGGTCTTACATCAGCAAACTTTGGTATTGAAACTTTTAATAGACAAGCAGGTCGAGCAATAGGCAAAGGCGCAGATCCGGAAAAACTAAAAGATTGTTTATATCGATTAGAAGAAGCTTGGGGTGATGACGTATTTACTTCTGCAAATTTCTTAGTAGGTTTACCTCATGAAGATCAAGCAAGTTTAGAAAAAACATTTGATTGGTTGCATAGACCTGATGTTCCATTACATGGTTTTTCCGTAAATAGATTATACTTATCACAGCTTTACCCTGCAATTGACAGTGGTTTACATACTGCTGAACAAATGAGAAATTGGGGATTCATTAAAGGCAAACGTGGATGGCAATATAACAACGTTTCAAAAATGGAAATGGATGCTGAAAAATATGATATGGAATATGGTGAAGATGAGTTTTATAAATGGAAAGGCGAATTCTTTGACGTGTATGAAGCAGATCAAATTGTAGATAATTTTTATATGGACCCAAGGAATGCCCATAAAAAATTTAGTTTAACTATGTTCTTGAATTATAATAGGATGATTAATCTAGGGTACACAAAGGATCAAATTCTTCATATGAGACAAGACGACCCTGATACAGTTATAGCAGCAATCAAAAAACGCAAACAAATAAAAGATGAATACTTTGCCAAAATACTTACGTCAATTCAATAAGCATCATCCTGATATAACTAAATTCAGAATAAGTGCAATTGAGGAATGCGGTGGTAACAAGGAATATTTAAATTATTCTTATGAACAAGTAATGAATTCAGATGCACACCGCAAAGAAGATATTTGGAGATTCACAGATATCAAGTGGAATGAAACAGACTTCGATCATATTGACTGCCATTATGGAGAAGATGGGAATATAACATGTATTAGTGGAGCTGTTATTATTGGAGATTGGATTAAAGGCGCGGTTTATCATTTTGGGTTAAGGAAATATGCTAAACAATATCCTTCACGTTTATTTTGGCCAGATGGTTTATTGGATAGATTAATCGAATATGCCGAAATAAGTTATAAACTTGGAGTATTCATTACAATATTTCCGCATGAACCTAGATTAAAAACGCTGTGCAAAAAGCTAAAAGACGGTTCGGGTATTGCTACCCAAACCGGTAATATTCAACTTATTCGTAGTTTAAAATATAGAGGCTTGCACGAATACAATCACTGTATGCAAGAATTTTTTGCCATAGAATTGACTGATAAAAAACTAGACATAATCGGGAATACTAGCAGATAAATTTGGTGTACCGTCAAGAAAAATACTTAAACAAATGGCGGTATTGGCTCCAGCATTTCTTGGCGCATAAGGTGCGATAGTGTTTGTCAATAATACTGAATTAAACTGAGCCGATTCTAGAAACACACAATTATTAGCTTCGTATTTTTGATAAGAATTTAATCCATCACTTAATAAAATATCTACTGTGGTTGGCGTAGTATTAGATGAATAGAAATCATAATACACGTTGTCGCAATTTTCTAAAGGTATAATATATCTTGCCGGATTAAAGTCAGTAACTATTATATTAGTATGAATGTCAAACGTTGAATTACCATTCATTACATATAACGCTATATCAGATACCGAGTTAGCAACTCCTTCATCGTTCAAAAAGCTAGCAACTTCTGCTTTAACACTATCATAAATTGCAGTGTTGGCAAGTCTATTTAAAAAAGTAAAACCTGCAGTTGTTTTCATATCAGTCGGTAATACATTTAACACACTTGTTTGCATTGTAGGTAAATTGTTAGCTGTGACTGTTACGTAATGCTTAGCCATCCCAGACCTCTTAAATATTATTTTTCTATATTTATATTTCTATTGAAATTTATTCCTATGGCTATCCTAATACTAGGATAAAAATTGGTATCAACGCTATGAGGAACTATTGAATCCATGACGACCGGTTTAGTTAACTCGTATCTGTCTATTTCTTCACATATTCGTTTATCATATTCTAATAATTCTTGTTTCACACCATCAGCTGAAACGTAATGTATTTTACAAGGTTCTCCGTTTGTTTTCCAAAATCTTGTGTAAACACCTTCGTTTAATGTAACTGGTAAAAGAACTCTGTGTCTGCTTATATAAGGTGCAATAGCATTACCATCTATGTGTATACCATATTCTTTATTTGGTTCAATTACAACTAATGAGTATTCGTGGACATATCTTAACCATTTTTTATTTTCTAAAAAATCCATTAGTTCTTCTATCATAGTAATGTCTGCAACAAGCTCTGGTGTTTCTCGATTGATTATCAATACACCGTGTTTTAATAGATGCTTATACTTTTGTATTATTTTTTCTAACTTGTTTCGTATGATATCGTAATTAGGTATTTCTAAATATTTCCAATTTTCCATAAATGATCTTCCAAATTTACTTCGTTTGAAAATATTATCCAGAGATTGATTCTAGGACTGTCTGTGTTGTTTTTAACACCGTGTAATACATCAGTTGTAATTAAAGCTGGATTTGTTAATTTGAATTCTGCAAGCAATTCGCATTTTTCTTCAGAATAATAATCGTAAGGTAACAACCCACCATTAGCGTCATTAGCGTATCTCAGTTCAGGTTTTTCCTTTGAAATATAAAATGAGGTAGTAGTGTTTTCACAGTTTTTTATAGGTATTAAAACACGCTGTCTGTTTGAAGTTTTTAAAGTAGCTGGATCTGTATATAAAGGATCTGAGTGTATATCCATTGTTTGATCTGGATTAAGTATACCAACAACGTAATCCATTATATACTCGGATAAGTTATGTTTAATCAAAAATTCATTTATTTCTTTGATTGATGCTATATCATTAAATAAATTTTTATCGTGACGATTTGTAAATGTTAACAACATAGATCCTGATACACTTATATCTGTTATAAGTGATAAAACTTTATTTTGTATTACATTTAAATTGTCTATATCGATGAATCTGTAATATCTATCTACTTCCAATAGCATATTTTTCCGGCACTATTATTTTCATCTAATAATAACTCGTTTTCAAACCAGTGAAATAAAAACGGTTTCATAGCAATATATTCACATTCATATTCTCGGAGTATGTTTAATCTTTCCATATTATTTTCAGGTCTATTTAATATATCAAATAATAGCGACGAATTTGGATGATCTAATAATTCGTCGAGATAAACATTTAGTGGATAATGCCATAAATAGCTTTGACTAGACATTATCAAATCGATTTTTTCTGGCCATTTTACACCAGGCGATTGCAAAGTAAAATTGGCCATATCAATACCACTGTTTATTGCAATATCTTTAAATAAATTCCAATCGTTATAAAATCCATGAGTGTCGCTCCAATGAGAAACTACGTGATTATGATCTACGATTGATTCATCTACTAAAATGAAATTACCACCGTCTAAATATTTATGTAATACAATATCAATTATTCCAACACCAGATCCAATGTCAAGAATAATAGATTCACTATTTAAATTATCAAACGCCCCTAAGCTTTCTCTTTGTTGAAATCTATTTGATACAGTCTTAGATACTGTATTACAATATTCTTCTGGATCATCTACATATCCACGAATAATTCCAAGTTGATGTCCAGCAACCCATACAAATCTACTAAAGTTTTGAAATGATAATTCTATATTTCCGCGGTTTAATGTTTCAATTTTTAGTTTGTGCATTATCATCCTCACACAACGTAAGATCAATTATTACGTCTTCCAATGTTTCATAACTATGGTAATCTTTACCGGCTTCTACACACTTTAGCCACCAATAAATCTCGCCTATGCAGTTAATAGATTTGGACCAAAGATGCGGCTTAATCATGTTTATTCAAATGATCTATAATTAAATCTTGGCTATCGACACTAATAATTAAAT
>Ga0209961_1000116_pt1 | contig 28682 bp, 28 predicted proteins | sample SalPonA_B_H2O_MG_FD_185719 | JGI IMG/M metagenome (GOLD analysis project Ga0209961, IMG submission 185719) | Water microbial communities from South San Francisco under conditions of wetland restoration - Salt Pond MetaG R2A_B_H2O_MG (SPAdes)... | ecosystem: Environmental > Aquatic > Non-marine... | reverse complement strand
TAGCCAAGCGTTATCAGAAGGAAAAAGGGGAGTACTGGCACCGCTGGATTGAGCGTCGTCCAGTTACCCTGCTGCTCTGGAGTACGGTGGTCATCTTGATTGGTGGAGCTGTTGAGATTATCCCTACGATGAAAATCGATAGCAATGTCCCAAAATTGGAAGCTGTGAAGCCATATACTCCGTTGGAGTTGGCCGGTAGAGATTTGTACATCCGTGAAGGTTGTAACGCATGTCACTCTCAGATGATCCGTCCATTCCGTTCTGAGACAGCACGCTATGGAGAGTACTCTAAGGCTGGGGAGTTCGTGTATGATCATCCATTCCTTTGGGGATCTAAGCGTACCGGTCCTGATTTACATCGCATCGGGGGTAAGTACCCAGATAGTTGGCACTACTACCACATGAAAGACCCAACTATTATGTCTCCGGGTTCTATCATGCCGCGATACGGTTGGTTGATGACCAATAGTCTTGATTTTGAATCAATTCCTCCGAAAATTCAAGCAATGATCACACTTGGTGTACCGTATACTCAAGAGGAAGCGGATGACGCTGCAAATATCGCTTTGGCTCAAGCAGAGAAGATAGCGGCTAATTTGAACAACGATGAGAACATCGAGGTGCTCCCTCAAGATGAAATCGTCGCGTTGATTGCTTATCTACAACGTCTGGGAACGGATATTAAAACCGTCGAATAATGTTGAAATTTATTAAACATAATATGCTTAGCATGGACTCCGTGGAATTATACCCCATGGTGGCTTTGCTGCTGTTCGGCTCCTTCTTTTTGGGGTGGCTCGTGTACTCTATCATGATGCCAAAATCTGATGCCGATGCATTTTCGCAAATACCTCTAGAACCTACAGATCTAAATGACCAAAGCCATGAATAAGAAATTTTTCACCTTTCTAATGATCGCTGCTCTGCCGCTTGTTGGGCTTTGGGCGTATATGCAAATGACTGACGAAGCCGGTATTTCCTTTCTCGCAAATCGAAACACATGGTTGATTGGAACATTGCTCGTATTCATTTTCATCGCGGTACTGCGAATGTTCGCTTATCTGAATCAACTTCAGAGCCTTGTTCTTCAACAAAAGGCTGAAGAAGCAGGTGTCCCAGCTGAAGAGGTTCCTGTTCGTGAATCTTGGTGGGCGGGATTTTATGCACGCATGACCGATGCAGTTCCTGTTGAGAATGAGGAGGCCATAATGACGGACCACAACTACGACGGTATTGTTGAGTTGGACAACAACCTTCCGCCATGGTGGAAAGCTGGGTTCTATTTGGGAATCGTGTTTGCAGTAATTTACCTTATGCGCTGGCACGTATTTAAAACCGAGCCATTATCAGGGCAGGAGTATGCTATTGAAATGGAAGAGGCGGAAAAGGATGTACTTGCCTACCTAGCTACAGCGAAAGACCTGATTGATGAGAACAATGTGGTTGCACTTGAGGATGCTGCCTCCTTAGCTGTAGGCGCTAAAATCTTTGCTGCTAACTGTGCGGTATGTCATGCCGCAGATGGTGGCGGTGGAGTAGGACCGAACCTGACAGATCCATACTGGAAACACGGCGGAGCTATTGCCGATGTATTTAAAACGGTTAAATACGGTGTTCCTACCATGGGAATGATTGCTTGGAAAGACAACTTACGTCCAGGCGAAATTCAAGAGGTGAGTAGTTACATTATGACTTTAGTGGGAACACATCCTGCGAATCCTAAAGATCCCGAGGGGGATTTGTATGAGGCTGCTACCGAAGAAAGCGCTGGTGAAGAAAGCGCGGATGAATCGAGCGTAGAAGTTTCAACAATCGAATAACCATAGGGGGCCGATCTAGGGCCCTTTTTTGACCTATGCAAGAAGAGAGCTTTAGAGACAGTATTGCCACTATTAACGAGGAGGGCAAACGGAATAAAATTTTTCCAAAGAAAGTTACCGGTAAATACAATACAGCACGAAAATATGTTGCTTGGGTACTGCTAGTGCTTCTTTTTACTGCGCCATGGATAACCGTCGGTGGCCAACCACTTTTCATGATTGATGTGATCGATCGAAAGTTTGTGTTGCTGGGGCAAATCTTTAGACCTGCGGATACTTTCATCTTTGTACTCCTCATGATCTCAGGAGTGGTCTCTGTCATTGTATTTACGGTGGCTTTTGGTCGGATTTTCTGTGGATGGATATGTCCCCAGACCATATTCTTAGAACAGGTGTACCGAAGGATAGAATATTGGATTGAAGGGGATCGAAACCGCCAGCTAAAATTGGAGCGACAAGAATGGAACTTCGAGAAGATTTGGAAAAAAGGAGTGAAGAACTTGCTGTTCTATGCCATTGCCTTTGTCGTTTCTAATGTCTTCCTGCAGTATCTGGTAGGAGTTGATCGCTGGAAACTCTTCTTAAATGAAGGTCCGAATGCGCATCTTGGTACATTCAGCGCCATTGTGGTCTTCTCTTTTGTCTTTTACTTGGTATTTGCTTGGTTTAGAGAACAAGCGTGTATTGTCGTCTGTCCGTATGGACGTTTGCAGGGAGTATTATTGGATAGAAATTCTTTGGTGATCATTTACGATTGGATCAGAGGTGAGCCTAGGGCAAAAGGCAAGCGCAAAGCTGAAAATGAAGAAAAAGGCGATTGTGTCGATTGTGGACTCTGTGTTCAGGTTTGCCCCACAGGTATAGATATTCGTAACGGAACGCAGCTTGAATGTGTGAATTGCACGGCTTGTATAGATGTATGTGATAGTGTCATGGAGAAGGTCGGACTAGAGCCTGGTTTGATCAGGTTTGACTCGACAAATGGAGTCGAACAAGGCAAAAGACAAATCATGACACCAAGGGTATGGGCTTATATTGGCATACTCGTAGCGATGATTGGTATGGTGATTACCATGCTCGCAACAAGAAGTGAAGTGGAAACTATGGTATTGCGTATGCCAGGGAAGCTTTTTGAAAAAAATGGCACGACGATAGAAAATGCCTATAATTTCACGGTCATTAACAAGACTGACGCACAAAAAGCCGTGTATCTTGAGTTGATAGAGCCTGTAGGTACTATCAGATTAACCGGTGGAGATTCTATAGTGATGATGCCTGAAGGAATTGTTCACGGTGCAGTAATTGTGGCTATCGAACGTGCTGAACTTAAGGAGGAGAAGACCAAGGTAGTCTTTAAAATTACCGATAATAAAGGCTTTGAGATTGACCGTGTAAAAACGAATTTCTTAGGACCATTAGTTAGAAAATAACATGAGTACATTCAAATTTCATTGGGGCTGGGGCATTGTCGTGACCATGTCTGTTTTTGTGCTAGCCATGGCCTATACGGTGTACCTCACTTTGCAGAATGACTATATTTTAGAATCAGATCACTATTATGAGGATACCCTTGAATATGATAAGGTTATTCAGGCAGAATTCTTAGGTAAGTCACTCTTCAAAGACCAATTTTGGAAAGCAGATTCACTTGGAAACGTTTCCATGATACTTCCCATGAAGATTGATTCTGTAAAATGTTTACTCATTCATCCTGTAAACAGCGCAAATGACCTTGAATTGGCAGTTGTACATGACCAGAACAAGGTGCGCTTGTTGTTTGAAGAGATTCCAGCCACAGGAATGTTGTGGCGCGTGGAATTGAGCGCGTATATTGGCGCAAATCAAGCACTATTGAGAAAGCGATGGAAACACTAGGGGTACTTTCGGCTGCTTTTGTTCTAGGACTTAGTTCTAGTATTCACTGCGGGGTGATGTGCGGCCCAGTGCAATCGGCATGGTTGAAATCAACATCCATAACCCGAGTGGGTACCTATCACTTGGGCCGTTTGTTGAGTTATATCGGGATAGCGTTTGCCTTCTTTCAGATTGGACAAATGACCCAAATCTCATGGTCAACCACCCAAGGGACCCTCATGCTCGGTGTTAGTCTGATTATCGGAGTACTCATGTACCTAGCAGTAGAATATCTATTGCCCAATTCTTGGACGCGACCCTTGCTACGAGTATCAAGCCAGGCAGGTGCCTTACCGCTATATCCACGACTTTTCGTTTTTGGACTGATCAACGGACTCCTTCCTTGCGGAATGGTTTGGATGGCAGCGAGTTTATCGACACAATTGTCCTCTGCAGCTGCTTTGCCCTTGTTGATGGGCTCGTTCATGATTGGGACCCTTCCTATATTATTAGGGGTTGGTGTGCTCAGAAATTTAATAGGGCGTATAACCCGCCAAAACCGCTGGACTCCATTCCTACCCATCAAACTTCGCATACCTCTGTTGGTCCTCTTCCTTGGGCTTTGGTTCGCTGTAAGGGGCTATTATTTTGGTGAGCAGCTTCCAGCGCCAGGTCAACTGCATGAAGCCGAGGCGATTTGCCTACCTATTCTGCCGCACTAAAAAAGCCCCAGCGACACTCTATGTATCACCGGGGCCAATGGTAGGTTCTAGGTAGAAAAGGTTTGATTAACGTGTTTATTCGTGTAAGACAACGATCGGACTCGTGTGTTCCAAGGCTAAACTTTTGGTTGCGCTGCTGTGAAACAGACTCTGTAGCAAATTCCGTTTGTGATGTACCGCTACAGTCAACTCAGGTTCCACCAAATCACTAGCTGTATCTAGGCCTCCGGAAAGGTTCTTATGAAAGACCTTTACCAATTCCATATCTTCAAACGAATCATATCCTGCTGCTTCGGGTTCCCCAACTACTTGAACAGCTTGAGTCTTTGCTTGCAATAGCCCTTGAATATCATTCCATTCTTTCTTCACATCATCGGTTAGTGGGATGCCATCAGTCGCGAAAAGTACATTTTTGATGGGGAAATTGAATTCCGACTTTTCATGAACCAAAAAGACAGGAACGTGCAGCGCATTGATGATATGACTTGCATTTGTCCCGAGCTGATGATCTAACCAGTCCTGCACACCATGAGTAGCCATAACAACCCAGATGTTGTTTTTATCACGGCTTAAATGCTGTAGTTCTTCTTTTAGAGGGAAGGCGGTGACTTTACTTTGACAAGGGATATGGGACGGTACATTTTTAATAAAATCGTCCATGCTTTCTTGAGCATTCTTGCCGAGTAACTCGGTCAAGGAGCCCGAGAATGTTTCGGAGGTGTGGGGGATGGCATAACTGTGAACCGGCATGATACCGGCTCCAATCTGCTCTGCAAGTCCTACCGCGTATTTCAGAGCTTTAACAGAGAGCTCACTAAAGTCTATGGGGATAACAATTGTTTTCATCAGGCTGTGATACTATAAAAGGTTTAGTACCTCTAATTTAGTATCACGGCCAAATGAAATGGGTGATAAATATCAGCCCAAAGAGAATTACAATTTTTGTGCTTTTACCACATTTTGCCAAGGTCCAGCATTGATAGATTCAATACCTGCATTTGATAAAATTCCTTGAACGGATCCGGCACGAGCTCCACTGCGACAGCACAAAACCACGGATTTAGCCTTTTTCATTTTCCCGAGTTTACTCTGGAATTGGCTGGTGGGAATATTGATACTACCTGGAGCGTGACCGCTTGAGAACTCTGATGGAGTGCGAACATCTACGATCATTGCTCCATCATTGATTGCGTTTTGTATCGTTTCCAATTTGTTATTGGCACCTCCGAAGAGTGAAGAAAATAGTCCCATGGGTATTTTTTTTAAGTTACACGGCAAATCTATTTGAGACTTGGCGTCTTTGCTGTGATACTACTCACGATGAACCAGAGTTCCGTTTTCAGTGGGGCTTTCTGTGATTTCCCATCTGTTGCCATCCGGGTCGATGAGTAAGAAACTTTTCTCTCCCCATGGATGCTCTTTAGGTGGTCCAGCATCCGTATTGCTAAACTGATCTTTCAGCTGAATACTTCTTTGGTAAGCAGCATCGATATCCTTCACGGTGAAACCAACACTGCAATGGTTTCGAGGGGATTCATTCGAGAAGTGCTTGGCCGCAGTGCCCGTGGGAAGAAAAAAGGCAAATCGAAAACCGGAAGGGAGTACAAACTCGGCAAATCCTTTGTTTTCAAAGTGTGGTTCTAGAGCCAGTAATTGGCGCCAGAAATCAGTGATGGTAGCGACGTCTTTGGTTGTCAATACAAGATGTGAGTTGGTTAAAAAGTTCATAGTTATAGGTTCTTACGCGAAGAGCGCTCAAGTTATGTTTTGTCCGATTGTATGTGATATCCAAGATCAAGTTTCCGATATTGCAACCTCGTACCGGTAAAGTTCAATAATGTTTAGCAGAGAAGAAAAGAAAGAGCTCAATACTACGTTTTTCAAACGTTTTAAGCATCACATGAGTCCTCACCGAATTACGGGAGGCGGCGGCGGACGTTGGGAAGCCTACAAGACGGGTGTAAAAGGGTTGTATTTTAGAATGCTAACTACACCGGAAATTGGTCTTGCCATAGATCTTCAGTACAAGGATGAGGACATCCGGCAGTTTATCTTTGACCAATTTGAAGAACTCGCTAAACTCCTTGAAAATGAATGGGTTGAAACCCCTGTCTTACATCGAAACTACACCTTAGACAATGGACTTACCATTAGTAGAATCGAAATAAAGCTTGAAGGAGCCTATTTCTACGATAAGAAGCAGTGGCCAGAGATCATGTCCTGGTATGAAGAGAAGTTATTGGGACTCGACAGATTCTGGGAAACCGCTGGAGATATTGTCAAGGCACTTGCTCGTTAGAAAACTTAAATGCGTTAGGGGAGAAGCCGCTTGAGCACACGTAGTTTGTGCGTATGTCTATTGAGCTCTGCGTTGTAAATACCACTGTGGTCTAAACCATCTACTCTAACACGGCCAGAGGCGTGAATAATGTTGAAATCTTCCAATACGATACCAACATGTGTGATGGCACCTTCAGGGTTGTCAAAAAATGCCAAATCCCCCGGCAGACATTCCTCTAAGAAGCTCAGGGTCTCACCTTTTTTAACCTGTTGTGAGGCATCCCTAGGAATAGAGTAGCCGCACATACGGTAAACCATTTGAGTAAATCCGCTACAATCTATACCTAATGGAGTTCTTCCTCCCCACAGATATGGAGCGTTTAGATAGCTAAAGGCAAAGTCGACTAACGAGTCTCTTCCTTTGGTTCCTTGAAGTACCGTGCCTTCGTATGAATAGCTCTTGTGTTCTAAGCGCAAAGTACCTCCATCCAACAAAGGAAGCATAGCGCCTTGGGTTATGAGTGGATAATCGCTCGGTTCGGGCCCCTGAAGTAGACCTACGGGATCTCCTACTACTGATTTTGGCGCTTGGCGTAGGAGGGAGAGATAGGATTCCGAAATAGGTTGTATTTGCAGTAGGTCTATCCAACCTTCATAGCGATCATGGTGTAGTCGAATACGCGCCCATTTTGGTTGTCGCTCGAGAATGTCAAACGTCTCACCAAAGAGTAGCACATTCGTACACTCAGCCCTATCACTGGGCTCAGCGCGCATGGGAGCGTTAGCGAGAAAACCTATACCTAATTCTTGAGAACTCATACCTCCAAAGTACCTAGAAGAGCCTTGGATGCCATGACTTCACTAGATTTTTTTTAAACAAAAATGCCCCGGTACCTTTGAGTACCGGGGCAAGTAATACTATTCGAACGATATTAAAATTAGCTCATACGCTCAATAACCATGGCAGAAGCTCCTCCGCCACCGTTACATATTGCAGCAGCACCAATCTTACCGTCATTTTGATTCAAAACAGAAATAAGCGTAGTGATGATACGTGCACCAGAGGCGCCCAGTGGGTGTCCGATACTCACGGCCCCGCCATTCACGTTTACTTTACTGTCATCCAAGCCTAGAATTTTAGTGTTGGCAAGTCCCACTACAGCAAAAGCTTCATTGAACTCGAAGAAATCCACTTCGTCCTGCGCAATACCTGCCTTTGCCAAAGCCTTCGGTAATGCTTTAGCTGGAGCGGTCGTAAACCATTCAGGTTCTTGAGCAGCATCAGCATAACCACGAATTTTAGCGATAGGAGAGAGACCTAACTCTGCAGCTTTATCAGCGCTCATGACCACAACAGCACAGGCGCCGTCGTTGATGTTGGATGCATTAGCAGCAGTGATGGTTCCATCTTTTTTGAACACTGGTCTAAGACCTGGAACCTTGTCGGTACGCACTTTATCAAAGTCCTCGTCAGTAGCTACGATCAAATCGTCACCTCTGCGCTGTGGTACAGCTACCGGAACAACTTCATCCGCATACTTTCCAGAGGCCCAAGCTTCAGCGCTTCTCTTGTAGCTTTCTAATGCAAATGCATCTTGCTCCTCGCGCGAGAAATTGTGCTCTTCCGCACAAAGTTCTGCACATAGGCCCATGTGTTGGTTGTTATAAACGTCGGTAAGTCCGTCGTGAACCAGGCCGTCTATCATAGTGATATTCCCAAGTTTCACTCCATTTCTACTACCTGGTAATAGATGAGGAACGGCACTCATGTTCTCCATACCACCTGCAACGATGACATCTGCATCACCAGCTTTGATGCTTTGTGCAGCCATCATTATGGCTTTCATACCGGATGAACATACTTTGTTGATTGTGGTAGCAGGAACATTAGGGGAGATGCCCGCGAACATAGCCGCTTGTCTCGCTGGGGCTTGGCCTACACCTGCTTGAAGAACATTACCCATGTAAACTTCTTCAACGATATCTGCGGAAATACCTGCCTTTTCTAATGCTCCGGAGATGGCAACAGCGCCTAGTTTAGGTGCGCTGACGCTGCTTAAAGCGCCGCCAAAACTGCCGATAGGAGTGCGTACAGCACTCACAATGACTACTTCTTTCATGCTTCTTGTACTATTATTTGGGTTCTTGTCTTTAACGACACCACTAAACTACTAAATTGGTCCCTACAAATGAAGGTAGCGCAATGAAAGCATGGAATAGAATTCAAGGAAATCAGAAGTGGCTGTATTTCAGTCTGTTGATGTTGATCTCTACCGTTGTCATCTTTTTTGCAATTCCCTTTCAAGCTCAATTCAAATACGACTATCGTTTAGGTCAAGTTTGGCTTGAGGATGATTTGATCGCACCTACAGACTTCGTCTTACCCAAGTCTCCACAGGATATAGAAGCAGACCGAAATGCGCTTATTGCCTCCAAAGATTTTTACTATGACTATCATTTTAGAGTGGAGGAGTGGCTTGAACTTTTTGGACAGGACTCTGCGATATCCAAAGATGTAGACCAATGGCAAAATACAGGCGTTGTGAAAACTTTGCCTGGACCGAACCATCGCTCTTTATTAGTGGACGGTACGCGACTTGATTTAACCTCTTGTTTAACTCCAGAGGCCATCCGAGCCAGCTACGGTTTACCAGAAGATGTCCAAATTCCATCCACGTACACCTTGAACATCGCAAGAACCGATAGTGCGCTGCAAGCAAATTTGGGTGAATTAACCCTCAACAAAGGCATCATCACTGCGGGGACCCCCATAGTTCTAAGAGGTGCGACAATCACTCCCGAACGCTTTGAACTGCTTAAGGCTCTTGAGGATAATTTCGACGGGCAAGGCACCACTTTGGATTGGCAAGCACGTGCCGGCGCATTGCTCTATATCCTACTCATATTTGTGGCACTCGCCGCGTATTTAAACGCTTATTACTCCCATGTCTTAGCGCACAGCTCAAGTTTAAATTTGTACCTCTTCACCTTTGTGGCAGCAGCCATAGCTACGCTCATTTTTGCATCAGTGGAAGTGTTAAATCCATTTGCGGTTCCTCTGGTGCTGGTACCTGTCATATTGCGCAGTTTCTTTCACGACAGGCTCGCGCTGTTCACTCATTTTATTTTAATGTTACTGGTCGCCCCGTTTCTAACTGGTGCCGTTCATTTCCTCACGGTCCAATTCGCTGCCGGTCTCGCCACTATTTTCAATATTCGAGGGATCTATAAGAGATCTCAACTCGTTCAAAGCACGCTTCGAATCATGTTGGTGCTTTTTCTCGTACACTTATCTTATCATTTGATTAGAGAAACCGAGTGGAATACTTCGAATCTGATTCCTTTAGGCAGTTCCCTTGTCGGAACATTGGTGCTTCTCTTTATCTTCCCATTGATCTATTTCTTTGAGCGCACTTTTGGCGTAGTCTCTGATCTTACTTTACTCGAACTTTCAGATACAAACAACCCTTTGCTAAAACGACTTTCAAAAGAAGCTCCAGGAACCTTCCAACATACGATGCAGGTGGCAAATCTCGCAGAACACGCCACCGAGCTGGTTGGAGGCAATACGCTTCTGGTACGCACAGGTGCACTATACCATGATATCGGTAAAATTCCCAATGCGCAATACTTCACAGAAAATCAAAGCTCACTTACCTCACCTCATGATGAATTGAGTTATTTGGAAAGTGCAGAGATTATCATTGGACACATAGGAGAGGGGATAGAGCTTGCCAAGAAATACAAGCTTCCCGATGTTATCATAGATTTTATTCGAACCCACCACGGCACTTCTCGGGTAGAATACTTCTACCGTAAGTACAAAGCTGATCATACCGACTCTGAGCTGTTCGATAGTTTTCAGTACCCCGGCCCGAAGCCTTTTTCAAAAGAGACAGCCATTGTAATGATGTCCGATGCGGTTGAGGCTTCAACTCGAAGTTTACCGGAAAAATCTCAACAGGCTTTAAGCGAGATGATCGATCGTGTGATTGATCATCAACTTTCCACGGGCCAATTAGACAATGCGGACATCACGCTGAAAGAAATCAATGTGATTCGTGAAGCTTTCAAAAAATTTATGAGAGGCGTCTATCATGTGCGTATTTCGTACCCAGAGGCGAACTAATAACATCTTTCTGCCTGACCTCCAAACTCTTAACCTGTTCGTTCTTACTCAGGTCGCAAGAATAGCGGGGTTCCAAGCTTAAGCTGGAAGGGAAGAAAATCAACTTTTATTCGAATATTTCTTCAAATACTCTTGCGCAAACAGAATTTCGGTATAAATTTGCGCACCCTAACGGAAAGGTGGCAGAGTGGTAATGCAACAGCCTGCTAAGCTGTGATCGCGTATGTGATCCCAGGGTTCGAGTCCCTGTCTTTCCGCTAAGAACAAAAGTTCATTGAAATTGCATAGTTCGGGAAGTGGCGCAGGTGGTAGCGCATCTGGTTTGGGACCAGAGGGTCGCAGGTTCGAGTCCTGTCTTCCCGACAAAGCCTAAAACAGAATCCTTAGGGGTTCTGTTTTAGGAACGCAATTTGAGAATACTTACCACAGTATGGTTAGGACTCGTAGCTCAGCTGGATAGAGCATCTGCCTTCTAAGCAGACGGTCACAGGTTCGAATCCTGTCGGGTTCACGAGAAAATGAATATACCCTGAAAGGCGAAAGCTCTTCAGGGTTTTTTTATGCCCAAACCTTTGACGGAGGCAGGGGTAAAAAAGAAGCCCCCAGCGTCAGCTGAGGGCTTCTTTTTAGAAATGCTCTTCGGTATGGCGTAAGAATCAGTCTTCCTTCAGGGTAGAGGACCCTTTTAAAGGAATGAAGTATTCACCACATTTACCTTTATCCAAATTCATTAACCTATTGTAGGTCAACATAAGAGGGCCAAACAACAACATCTGAGGCTGAACTTGCTCTTCAAATGCTAACTCAGGGATCATATAGGTCACTTTGAGAAGCGAATCGTTATGCATCGCTTCTTCTACCATAGTAAACGAATACTCTCTATTTTGAACACCTAAAATGCCTTGATCGTATTGAATTTTTTCTGCAACGACTACTGGATGCATCCAAAAAACCTCAAGAGTCAGCACGGAATCGGTATTGTAAAATGGTTTGATGATTGACGCTGGAGTGCTTAACTCTCCACGTTCGTATTCGAAACAACCACAAATGTTAATGACCTCCTCATTTTCTATTGGCTGATTCAGACCCATTTCTTGTCCAGAAGCAAATAGGGTAGAGAGTAGCAGTGCACTAATTGCAGCGCCTTTGCTTAATACTTTAACCATACGTAAGATTCATCTTTTAATTGGGTCAACATAAAGTTCGAACCCTCGTGAGACGCTTTACTTAAGATTTCCACCTTTTCTTGGAATGACTGTATGTCAATAGCAATCGGATCACGTTCTGTGTCTTCCGCTACATTAACATCGCTAGAAGCGAGCCATCCCATCACTTTAATCTCTTGTTCAAAGTCAATCGTATTCGCACCTGAGGACACTCTTAAAAGATCTTCCGTAGAAATAGAATTGTAGCTCTTTTGAGCCTCAAAATCTGCGCTAGGTGTAAATACTTGATTAGAACAAGCTGTTGAAAGCATCATAGTGCAAGCAGCCAACCACTGATAAATCTTCATTTTTTGCCTTTTTTGTTTGATACAAAGCTAATATTTCTTTTTTTTACAAATCACAAAAACACTAATTAAGAACATTATGAGAAAAACTCTACTTGTAGCGATTCTGGCGTTAGTCGGAATGCAAGCGCAAGCGCAGTATTGTTCTGGTGGACCAAGTTCAACCTTTGATTCGCAGATTGATCTGTTCGAACTCACCGGGGAATTAGGAACCTCCATTGACACTGTACTGCCTTGTTCGTCGGTGGGCACAGGCCTTACCAACTTAACAGCGACCGACACAGCAGTGGTGTATCGAGACAGCTCGTACACGATTTCGCTTCGTGCCGGTACTTGTGGTGGTACCTACACCAACCGTCTAACTGTTTATGTTGACTGGAACCAAAACCAAACGTTCGAAGCGGTGGAATTGGTCGGTTACATCAACGGCGTTTCGGGTGGTGCTAGTGCTACTCAAACCATGACCCTAACAGTACCTTCTGGTATTTCTGTGGGTTCTACACGCATGCGTGTAATCCAGCAAGAAACAAGTTCAACTGGACCTTCTGGACCATGTGATTCTTACAGCTGGGGTTCGATGAATGATTACACCGTTACTATTGCGGGTCCTGCATCATCATGTCCAACGCCTTACGCATTGATCGCGGCAGGTATTGGTGCTGATCGTGTGAACCTGACTTGGTCTACAACAGCAACTTCTACGGAGATTGCAGTAGTTGAAGCGGGTGTTGCGGTAACCTCATCTGATTTCAACTCAGTTTCAGGTACAGCTACGACAGTAACTGGTTTGAACGGAGATACGGAATACGTAGGTTATGCATACGATGCTTGTGGTTCTGATACTTCAACATTTGCATTCCGTACGCAGTGTAACGTATTCGCTACTCCATTTACAGAAGATTTCGACGGTGGTAACTTTGTTGCTGCAACTGACTTCTATGGTGTAAATGGTTACATGAGCCCATGTTGGTCAACTGGCTTGACTGGTTACTCTAATACTTATCCAGAATGGGTGGTAGGAGAAGGTGTAACGCCTAGTGGTACATCACTTACTTCAACATATTCTGCTGGACCTATCGGTGATGCAGGTACTGGTTACGGTAACTACATGTTCGTAGAAGGTGGAAACTATTCTTACGGTGCTGCTCGTTTAGAGTCTCCATTAATTGACTTGAGCTCTTTGACTGAGCCGTATCTTACTTTTGATGCGCACATGTGGAACAGTTACCAAAGTTCTTCGTACACTCCTAAATTGAGCATCGAGGTGAGTAATGACAATGGTCAAACTTGGTCAAAATATGATGTTCAAGAGGGACCATTTGCTTCGCAGCCTACTAAAGCGAGTCCTTACGAAAATGTTGGTCTTCCTTTATCAGCTTACGTAAATGATACGGTTAAGGTTGCTTTCGTGTTAGAAAATTTCTATTTCTACAACGACCTTGCCATCGATAATATCTCTATTGATGAAGCACCTTCATGTTACGCGCCGATCGTGACTGTAGACTCTATCAGCTACGACTGGGTAACCTTTGATGCTTTGACGTATTTAGGTACTTCGTACTTCTACACAACATCGAACGGAACTACGGCTACTTCAGGTTCACTTACTGCATCTCCTGATTCAGTGACTGGATTATCTTCTGATAGTACGTACATTTTCTACTTCTACTCTGATTGTTCTACTACGTACAGTGATACAGTAGGCCCGATTGAAATCACACCATTGACTTTCAATGCATGTGCTACAATCACTACTTTCCCTTACACTGAAGGATTCGAGTCGAACTCAGCACGCAAAGGATGTTGGACAAATGAATATGTTGTGGGAACCCAAGATTGGGATTTAGCAGCGACTACACCTTCTTCGACTTCTTCTGCTCCTGGACCATTCGAAGGCTCTATGTTTGCTGAGCACACTGAAAGCTCTGCACGTCCAGAAACGCGTTTAGTATCTCCAGTAATGGATATGAGTGCTTATTCAACTGCCAAAGTTGCATTTGCTTATGCGCTTCGCGATTACTACGGTAGTTCAAGCTACACACACCAGTTAGACTTAGAATACCGTTTGACTCCAACTGATCCATGGACTTCGGTTTGGTCTGCGACTTTGAATAATGGTTCTTCTTCTACCAACATTTGGCAAGAAGATGAGGCTGTGATTCTTGCAACATCGTCAACTATGCAGTTCTCGTTCTATGCGCAGGATAACTGGGGTTTCAAAATCGCTATCGATTCTGTAGTATTTGATCAAGGTCCTACTTGTGTTGCTCCAATGGCTCTGTCTGCGTTTGACGTTACAGATAACTCTGCTATGGCTACATGGACGGGTCTAACTCAGAACTATAATGTTAGTTACGGTGTAGTTGGTTCGTCAGCTTCTTTGATCGCTGCTACTAACGATACTGTATCAATCTCGAATTTGACTCCTCAAACAGATTACTACGTGGTAGTTGAAGCTGATTGTGGTGGTGGTACTTACTCTGATCCATCTGATACATTGTACTTCACTACGCAATGTTTACCTGATTCATTAGGATGGTCTGAAGGCTTTGAAAATGCTTCAAACCCGGATAACCTTTACGGTCCTTCTTCTTCAGGATACGATGCAGTACCAAACAGCTGTTGGAATGTTGCAGGTACGAGTACTTCTATTTACAACAACTACTCGGTAGTTTACACGCCTACATCATCGTACTACCAGACGAACTACCCTGCAGCTGGTGGTGACCACTTCCTTTATGGCTATGCAACAAGTAACCAGGGATTATGGATCATGACTCCAAAGCTTCATGATCTAGGTAGTGGTGCGAATCAAGTACGTTTCCAATACTGGAACTTCAGTTCTACGTTCTATGGTGATATGTACATTGCTGCTGCTACAGATCAGTTAGGTTTCGCTAGCTCGAACCTTATCTATTTGGATACCATTTCTTACGGTACAGGTACTAACAACTGGGAGGAATTCCTATTGGAGGTTCCAACGTTACCTGCAGGATATGAATTCCTTTACCTAGGTAAGCCGGGTGGTACTTACAGCTACTTGCGTTTGGATGACTTCGTTTATGAAGCTCAACCAACTTGTAAACCAGCTACAGGTGCTGAGATTGTGAATATCTCTAACTCAACAGCGGATCTTAATGTATTCTCTGCTGCTCCTTCTGATTGGCAAGTAGAAATCGTTGCTCCATTCTTGAATTCTTCAACGAATGCGCTCGACTTCTCTCAAGGTACAGGTGCTAAGTCTGTGATCACAAACAGTACAGGTTCATTCTCAGGATTGTCTTCTGACTCTCAATACGGAGTTTGGGTACGTCAACTTTGTGGTGCAGGTGATACTTCAGACTGGAGAGGTCCTTACATCTTCAAGACGGATTGTGATGCTAATGCAACATTCCCATATGTAATGGAGTTTGAGTCTGACTGGGAAGCAGAAAAAGCATGTTGGGATACTACCAATACCGCATACTCCGGTGCATCTCGTGTATACAGATACGCATATACTTATTACACGCAGAGTTCTAGAAACATGCGTTTCTACTACTACGCTAACTATGGTTACGGAGAACCTGCTCAAGCTACTACTCAGGCTTTAGCTATTCCTTCTACAGGTGCGAGCATTGGTTTCAAATATGGAAGCTATGATTCTTCTCCTGCAGGGGTAACTTCTTCGTTTGAAGTTTTGGCTCAAGAGACAGGAACAGGTGTATGGAATTCTATTGGTTTGATCGAAGGTGAAGATCTTGTTACAAGTACTTCGTCATATGATTACTACAACTCTGATGGTGCTGAAATTCAGTTCATGGTACCAGCTTCATTAGCCGGTAAGGATGTGAAGTTCAAATTGGTTTACTACGGTGAGTCAAGCGGACCTTCTTATTTCAACGTAGATAGCTTGTTCTTAGGTACGCCTCCGGCATGTCCTGAGCCAACGAACCTTGCACAAACTGCAGCTACTGCATCAAGTGTAACGGTTGAATGGGTATCTCCATTGAATCAAAACAAAGGTTCACGTGTACGTTGGGGAACTACTGCATTTGTTCAAGCAACGGGTGCTGGTATGATTGGTGATACGAACGCTGTTCTTTCTCCATTCACAATCACTGGTCTTGCAGCGGATAGCATCTACCACGTATTTGTACAGGATAGTTGTACAGTAACCGATACGACTGATTGGTTAGGACCGTTTGCAGTTCGCACAGCGTGTAACACTGTGAATGCGCCTTACAAGATGCCGTTCAACGGTGGTATGGACGCTTGTTGGTCTATGCGCGGTGCATATAATTGGATTTCAACGGCTTCAAGCACTCCAGCATACGGAGCTGCAGGATTCAAGGATCACACTGGAAATAACGGTGCTGCAATGTGGTTTGATGCTTCTTATGGAAGCAATCCTAATCCACCAGTATTGATTTCTCGTACTGTTGATATCTCTGCACTTTCTCAGCCAGAACTAGAGTTCTTTGTAGGTAGCTACAACCTTTACAATAATGATTCGAATTCTCTCGTCGTGAACATCATTGATGCGAACGGTAAGACGGATTCAGCTATTGTATACTCTGGATCAAATGCTGACTGGCAGCGTGTAGCATTAGACCTTTCGTCTTACACTTCTCCAGTAACCGCAGAATTTGTAGCGTACACGGATCCTAATGGATCATATGTTCCTTACATGGATATCGTGGTTGATGATATTAGCTTCGACGAACAACGTAACTGTTTCGCTGCTACGAATGCAGTTGCTTCGAATGTTGCTGCGAACAGTGCTACTGTTTCTTGGGACGCAGGATCTGCAACAGGTACAGATTGGATTGTTACTGTAACAAATTCCATAACTGGTGTAGCTACTTCGTACAATGCAACTTCTAACTCACTTGCACTTTCAGGTTTGAGTGGTGGTTCTGAGTACTGTGTTACTGTTGCTGAAATCTGTTCTGCGACGGGTGATACTACAGCTCCAACATCTCCTGTATGTTTCACTACGAACTGTGGTACTGTTTACGCTCCTTACTCGCAAGACTTTGCGTCTTACCAGTACGACTTCAACTGTTGGACTCGTTCAACAAACGTGAGTGCTCAGGGTACTGCTACATTGTGGTCAGGAACGTACGGCGACTGGATGACTGGTGGCGTTGAGAATATCTGGGGTAACACTCCTGGTCAAGGAACTTGGACATCAACATTGAACAACTATGCGATTGGTGTGGATGGATCTTCTCCATTCACTGCTACTCCAGTAGTGAATTCTCCGATGATCGATGTAAGCGCGTTGTTCAAACCACAATTGAAGTTCCACACGATCTCAGGTCAGCTTGGTGATACAGTGGTTACTTGGTTGGGTGATACTATTGCTAACGGGCAAAACACTCTTGTAGTTGATCTATGGGATGGTGCTGCTTGGAACGATAGTGTTTACGTAAACAATGCAAACTACGTGAAGTGGGATTCAGTATTGATTGAATTGAACCAGTTCAACGTAACAGGTCCTGTACAAGTACGTTTCACAGTGAACAAGACTGCGGTTATTCCTGCATTTGACGATATCCTAGTGGATAACTTCTCTATCGAGGATGATCCAGCAATCTTGACCTGTACTGATATCGACTCGGCATATGCCTTCGATATGACTTGTGCTGATGCAATGATCGCTTGGGGTACTGTTGATTCAAACAACGTATTTACTTTGGGATCTTCTGATACAAACCGTATCGGTACTGTATTCTACGTAGGCACTGACAGCGTCGATATGATGGCTGGTACGAAATACTTTACTACGGATACTGTTGGTTTAGTAGATGGATTGAATCCGGGAACAGACTACTTCTTCTGGGCTATGGATTCTTGTATCTCAGGTAACACTTCTGGTGTAATCGGACCATTTAGTTTCACAACTGATGTGGCTCCACTACCAACATTCCCAATGATCGCTTCTGTTAACGATACAGTAACGACTACTTCTGATTGGACCATCACCCTAACAGGTGATTCTACACAGACGTACACTTGGGATATTGGTGGTATGACGTACACAGGTATGACAGTTTCACCATCGTTCACTTCAAACGGTACTGTAAACGTATCGTTGACTGTGGCTAACGATTGTGGTAGTACAGATAGTACCTTCACTTTGACAGTTACTCAGATTGGTCAGGAAGAAAACATCCTAGCTAACGCTAAGATTTACCCGAACCCATCGAACGGTAACTTCAATGTTGAATTCTCTTCTGTAGAAGGTCTGGACTACAGCATCCAAATCATGGACGCTATGGGTCGTGTGATCTCTACGAAAGAAGGTGTAACTTCAATGAACAACAACGTTCGTATTGACGCAAATCTACCTTCAGGGGTTTACATTGTGAAAACAATTGTAGGTACTGAAACCATCGTAGATCGCGTTTCTATCCGCAACTAATTCGAATTAGTTCGATACTTTTGAACCCCGGCCGCGAGGCCGGGGTTTTTTTATGCCCTATGATGAAGTATACAAAAGGAGAAATGGTCAAATTCAAAGATGCTGGAGGTACTGCGAAAGTGATCTCGCATGAAGGAAGTGTCGTTCGTGTGGAAGACGATTTCGGTTTCGAGCACGAATACGATGAAAATGAAATCCTACCTTCTACAACATTTGAGGTCGGTCGTGTAGAGAGAAAAGACGGCCGAGTCAAAAGTTCAGGTCCCGCTGCCCAACAAGTAGAGCGATTAACCATTGATTTGCATTCTCATGAATTGTTAGACAGTACACATGGAATGACTCGTTATGAAATATTAAACAAGCAGATCGATGCAGCGTTTGCCACTGTTAAAGAGGCTCAGCGTAGAAAGGTTCCGAAGGTGTTGATCATTCATGGCAAGGGTACGGGTAGATTAAAGGACGATATTCATCAGATGCTCGAGCGTATGGGTGGTGTGAGCTATTATTTCGCCGATTTTTCAGAAGGTGGATATGGTGCAACAGAAGTTCAAATATTGCTTTCCAAGCAGTAACTTTGCAGCCTAACGTTCTTCGACATCAAGGTATTCACTATTGACGTGCTCTATCGCTTTTTGGAATTGGCCAGAAAGAGGAAAGTCCGGACAGTATAGGGTAGCGTGCTTCCTAACGGGAAGGATCCAGTAATGGAGACAGCAAGTGCAGCAGAGAGAAGACCGCCTTCGGGTAAGGGTGAAAGGGTGAGGTAAGAGCTCACCGCGCTTTAGGTGACTAAAGTGGCCAGGTAAACCTCACGCGCTGAAATGTCATGTATATCGTGTTTCTTAATGAACCAGGCGACCCGTCTGAAATGCTTGCATTGCACGAGGGGTAGGCAGATTGATCCTAATCGTGAGGTTAGGACTAGATAAATGATAGAGCCCTTTCGAGGGAACAGAATCCGGCTTATAGCGACAGTGGTGAACATCTTGATGAAGAAGAACGTTTTAAATACATGAAAGAATTGGCAAAACGCAGATTTACATTAACTCCTAGATTTTTACAGTCCTATGTGGCTATTTTCAAGGAAAAGGGGCTTAGAGAAGGAGTGAAGGCTGTAGGATTGCCGGCAGCGATAGGATTATTTTTCTTCTTTTTAATAAAAGGTGTCGTCTTATATATCCTATTGCCCTATTTGATTGCCAAAGGCTACTTCAGCTCATAACACTGTGCAATTCTAGCGTATCTTGGCTTGGTATGCGAATGAATACTTCTTCTAGGTTCTGGTTTTTACTCCTTCTATCAGTTTTGCTGGCCAATTCATTTTTGCCTATCACTTCTGACGAAGCGTATTATTTGACTTGGTCGCGTACTTTGGATTGGGGCTATTTCGATCATCCGCCTCTGGTCGCTTGGATGGGAACGCTATCAAGATCGTTTGCCCCACGAATTCCATTTACCTTAGTCGTACTCATTCCTTTGTTTTTCTCTCGTGGTAAGAAAGTTTATCCTCTCTTATTAGCGGTACCTGGAGCGCATCTGGTGCTGGGAGGCGTCCTTCCGGATACACTTATGGTAGCCGGAGGTTTTCTAGTGCTTTGGCGCTTTAAGCGCTGGATGGCCGAAGATACACTCTGGAATACGCTTCTGTTAGGCTTGAGCCTTGGACTGCTGGGTCTATCAAAATATCATGGCATACTGTTAGTAATAGCACTAGCCATCGGATACTGGCCTTTGCGTAAACGCCGGAGCTTGTATTTGTCGATTGGTATTGGGGCGCTCGTCTTGATTCCACATTTGTGGTGGCAATTCGATCACGATTGGGTCACCTTCAAATACCACTTACTAGGGCGCTTTGTGTATCAGAAGCCTTGGTACGAAACCCTAGGATTCCTTTTGATGCTATTGTTGTTGTGGTGGCCTATAGCCGTCTACTTTAAGAAGTTACCGCTGTGGTCCAAAGTTCTTGCCGTATTGACGCTTGCGCTACTTATCGGGGCAGGGCTTAAAGGAAGCGTAGAGATGCATTGGTCGTTGGTGTTGATTTGGATACTTCCAACTTTGGCCGAGCAATTACCTAAAAAGTTAGGCCAACCAGTCGTCGTCCTAAGCCTTGCTAGTACGTTGATTCACTTCGCTTTTTTATCTCCTCAAATTCGTTCGCTAGCCGGGGTAGAGGAACACTTCAGATCGGAAGTAGCGCAACTTAAAAATACAGACCTACCTGCAGTCTTTTTAGATAGTTATCAAGATGCAGCTTTATTTGAATTTTACACCAAAAAGCCTTCGTATGCTCTTATGCATCCGGGAATTCGCAGGAGCCAGTACAATCTCGGTGAATACCCTTTTACGGGTGATACGGTATGGATTTACAATAGATTGAGTTGGGGTGAACCAGTAGCTGGTACTTCATTTCATCGAATACGGCGTGTTGTAGATGATCTCAGTCAGGTCTCACTTCAGAGGGTTGAGGACCGCTCTTTCTTAGCGGATACTGTGCCTGATGGTTATAACTGGGTGGTTTACTTTTACCGCGATAGGAAAGAATTAGAACGGCGGGAGCTCGGGACAGGAAAACGTCCGGTTCAACTCCCCGAGGTTGAAAATGATGTCGATGCGTTTTTAACACTGGAGAAGCGTTGGGTACCCAGTCAGCTTTGGGTTGACATAAGAGAATTGGTCACAAAAAAATCCCCTACAACTTCCGAAGAAGAGTAGGGGATCTAAAAGGTGTTCTTTAACCTATTTAGTGACCCAGGGCACCGAGGTAACGTTCGCTTTCAAGAGCAGCCATACATCCTGTACCTGCTGCAGTTACGGCTTGGCGATAGATCTTATCTTGTGCATCTCCTGAACAGAAAACTCCAGGGAAGGTGGTTGCGGTCGAATCAGGTTTGGTGATGATGTAACCGGTTTCGTCCATTTCTAGTTGGCCTTTGAAGATATCGGTATTCGGCTTGTGACCGATAGCAACGAAAAACCCTTGTGCCGGGATATCTTTTACTTCGCCAGTTTGGTTGTTTTTAACCTGAACAGTAGTCAAACCTTTGTCATCTCCTAAAAGGTCGACAGTTTCTGTATTCCAAAGTACTTCGATGTTGTCTGTATTCAACACGCGATTTTGCATAGCCTTCGACGCGCGCATAGAATCACGACGAACGAGCATAGTTACTTTAGGACACAATTTTGCTAGGTATGTAGCTTCTTCAGCAGCAGTATCTCCCGCTCCAACCACCACGACCTCTTGGCCTTTGTAGAAGAATCCATCGCACACTGCACATGCACTAACTCCGAAGCCCATGAATTTCTCTTCTGCTGGTAGGCCTAAGTATTTAGCTGATGCACCTGTAGAAATAATGATTGTTTTGGCTTGAACCTGAGTACTCTCATCGATTGTTAAGGTGTGGTAACCACCGACCTCAGTATTGAGTTCTGCTTTAGTCACTAAACCAAAACGAATATCCGTTCCGAAACGCTCTGCTTGGTTTTTAAGATCTTCCATCATTGCATTTCCGTCAACACCCTGAGGGTAGCCTGGGAAGTTGTCTACTTCAGTTGTGGTAGTGAGTTGTCCTCCTGGCTGAAGTCCCATGTACATGACTGGTTTTAAATCTGCGCGCGCTGCGTATATTGCAGCCGTGTAGCCTGCAGGTCCTGAACCTATGATGATGCAATCGTGTTGTTCCATTGTATTCGTGTTTAGAGTCCCAAATTTAGGACTAAAAAGTCGATGTTTTTATACCTCGTTGCTATGCACAAATAGAGAAAGTTAATCGAACGATAATTATGAAATGTAAACCACTTATTGTCATTGCCTTAGGCATACTGATGGCATCATGTGCTCCTACTAAAATCGTAGCACCATTGGAAGAAGGTGCTTGGCAGGCAGGGGCTACTCTAGGTAGACCACAAATCAATGATGGTAGTTTACCTATGTTGGGTGTATATGCAGCAAAGGGCATATCAAATGCTCGAACTATTTATGGTGGTGCTGGACTATCATCGTCTTTGTTTGGAGCTATTCAGCTCGAAGGAGGGGTGGTTCAAGGGATCACGGAACCCGTTGGTTGGAAACCTGGCTTATCAATCAGTTACGGTGCCAATTCCTTTATCAGCGCAAGAAATGCAGACCTTAGAGTATATCCAGATGCAGGCGCAAACATGTACTGGAAAAAAGGACCCCATATTGCACATTTTAGTGCAAATACATGGATTGATCCGACTTGGTTTCTAACTCGGTACGACCAAGGACAGTTGCTCGCACCATCACTCGGTGCTGGGTATAGATTCCGCTACAGATGGATGGAAATTCAGGCGGAATATAAGTTCGTGAATCCAACGAGAGAACTCGTAGTACCTCAGGCAAATGTTCCCGGTATTAATGGACTCGGTGGAAGAGGATTCTACTACGGTATTGCCATAAATTTTTAAACCCATGAAAAAGACTATTCTACTTTTTACTGCATTGTTGGCACTGAACTCTTGTCAAGATATTGGTGGAGCTTTATTTTTTGCTGGCGATGGTACGTACGAATTCACAAATGATAACCTTGAAACGGGTTATTTGGTGAACGAAACTAAAATTCACAGGTTTGAGACCTATTCTGAGAATGATACTATTCAGGGCGTGTATGTAGGAGATTTTTCTCAGATTGAAAATGATACTATCATTGTTTATTTGCACGGAAATGCACCATCTATGGATAATTTCTGGTCGACTATTGGTGTACTTGCTAACCTAAATGAGCAGCATCATTATGGCGTTCTTATGTATGATTATCGTGGTTATGGAAAGAGTACAGGTACCACGGTAGATGCTGCTTCTATGCAAGCGGACTATAATTCAGTGTTGAATTGGCTCAAAGTCAGAGGGCTCACTTCGGACCGCATGGTTGTGTTTGCCAATAGTCTTGGGTCATTACCAGCAGGTGCAGCAGCAGCTGGAAACTCGCCGATAACTGTTGAAAAGCTTGTGATGGAAGTTCCACAAAGTTCTGCCGATGCCATCCTTCAGGGAGCAACTGGGCTGAGCTTACCTTCTTCAATGATCACCGGCTATAATTTTGACCTCGGTTCGGATATGGCTAATTATCCGGGCGACTTATTGTGGATGCACGGTACTGCTGACGATGTGGCGCCCATCGGCAACGCAAGAGCTGCCATGGCTGAGCATCAAGGAACATATTACAGTGAAGCCGTATACGAAGGTGCGGGTCATGGTTTACGCTGGGATATAGGAAACGAAGAATGGAGTAGAGTACTACTTGATTTTATGCGTGAGTAAATTAAATTTGCGCCGCAATCGGGATGTAGCTCAGGTGGTAGAGTACACGGCTGGGGGCCGTGTGGTCGCAGGTTCAAGTCCTGTCATCCCGACAAAATCTTTTGTAAGTAATTGAAAATCAGGCTTTTACAGAGCCTGATTTTCTTTACTCCCCATATTACTCCCCAAGAAGTATAGATTTCTTAAATTGGGGTATGAATGTTTCACTCAAGTTAGACAAGTCTGTTGATGGTGTAGAAAAACCTTTATTCATAAGGTTAAGAAGTAAACTACAGAATGGTAAATGGATAGAATCATCTATTAAAACTGACTTAAAACTTGAAGTCAGACATTTTCGTAATAACGGTATATCCAAAAGTCTTCCTAACTACACATCAAAGATTAGGGTGATTAACACCATTCTGGATGACATAGAAAGGATTTCAAGTGAACTAATAGAACAGGGAAAAGAACCGAACCCTCCTTTAGTTAAAACTCTTTACCTCGAACATCTTAAATCGAGGTTGTATGAAACTAAAGTTCCAAAAGGTTTTTGGTCTGGTTACGAAGAATTCTATTCAACAAAAAAACACAACTCTCGAGGTTATGTTAAGACCCTTGTCACACTTCGTAACCATCTCAAAGGGTTTGAGGAATTCCAAAATAGGACGTTGACATTTGACTACATCGTTACAAAGACCTTGTTGTTTCAGTCTGAATTTCAAGATTATTTATGGACCGAAAAAAACTTGAGTAATGGGTACATCAATAAGTTAATGGGTAATCTGTCTAACTTTCTTTATTGGTCTCAACAATTGGGTTACGTGAGTCGTAAACCAAAGTTTAATCGACTTAAAGAGGTCGATAGAGATGAGAAGATTTATCTAAAGACTGAAGAGGTCTATAAACTATTCAATTCAACAAAATGGGATTACGAAGAGGGAAGAGACTATTCAACAAACGAACATATCGTTCTTTTTGAACAAGGACTAAAAGGTACAAGAAGGATAGAGTTTGGAGGAAAACTTGTAGTTACCAATTGGGAGTTGGTTAAAGATATATTTCTATTTATGTCTTCGGTTGGTTGTCGTTACTCTGACATTCATCATTTTAAGGTAAAACATTTTGACTTTGATTCAGAAGTTCAAACGTTAACGTGGGTACAACAGAAGACCAATAAGAATGTGTCAGTTCCAGTGACCGATATAAGTGGACAAGTATTCAAAAAGTACAGTGGAGGAAAGAGTTTAGACCAATCACTTTTCCCATCAATTTCACACCAGAAGTTCAATAAACAACTGAAGTTACTCCTCAAGGATTTGAGATTCAATAGACTGGTTTCTCACCCTAAAATGAAGGGTTCAGATATAATAGAGAATGAGGATAGACAATTGTGGGAACTAATTTCCTCACATTGTGGGAGGAGGTCATTTATCAAGAACTTAATTGATATGGGAAGTATGGATTACAAGTCAATTATGAAATTATCAGGTCACAAATCCTACACGGAGTTTTTGAAGTACGTATCGGTTAACAAGGAGGATTTAGTCAAGGGTTCTCAATTATATCGTTTGGACTCCAGTACAGAGGAAGATGAGTTGAATGAAATCATTAAGATTGTAAAATCTTTAGACCCAAAGAATAGGACTCTGGTTCTTCAATTGGTTAGGAATTTCTAAATGAAAAAACCACCCCTTTCGAGGTGGTTAAAAACACTCTGAATACAATTCTTAACTGTTATCTCAAGTTAAAAGGAGTATAGGGTGGTGTTACTGTCCTCATACAATTTGATATAACCCTATAAACTATTGTGATTTAAGGAGTTAAGAATCAATTGTTGATAGGTTTGAGTTATGAACGGATTCAGAAAGTGTCTTAACCTTCCGAATCAAGTTCGGACTACATCCAAGAATCTTTTGAATTTCCGAGTATTTCAAACCTCGTTCAAGGAGTTTGATAATCTCCAGGTTCTTTGGTTTTGATAGGAATCGTTCAGTTGATTCAGTCGTTCCTATTTGTCTTCCTTTATAGAGACCTTTTTCTTTTCTCAATCGGATTCCTTCCATTTGTCGTTCTCTAATGAGTGACCTTTCAAAGTCAGACATTGTAGAAAGGATAGACATCATAAGTTGGGAGAACTTGTCTTCCTTACCGTTCTCATCCAAGTTTCGGAGAGAGGGGTTTCTACAAACAACCATTACACCTTTCTCGGTGAGTTCTTTCCATACGGAGAGTACATCAATGGTATTTCTACCCAGACGGTCAATGGAGTGAACTTCTAAATGGGTGAGTAGTTCGGAGTCAATTAGTTTTTTGATTTGACTTCCTTGGGGTCGTTCCCAAAGTGGTATAAGACCACTACACTTATCAACGAGAACATAATCAAACCCTTCGGTCTTTTGAACTTGTCGTTCTTCGTTTTGAGATTCTGAACTAACCCGTGAATAAAGGACTTTCATTTGCTACTATTTAAGGCTATATCGGTTTATACCTTAATATAGTAATAAATCATGAGAAATCCAAGGGTTAGAACAGTTTCTTAAACTATCATTTGGGGTATACTCATAAATATGGGAGGGGACTTTATTCTCTGACTGAAAAATGGACTCCGATATGAAAACCGACTACATCAGAATTTAGACCTTTCAATTCGTTTGGTTTACAAGAAAATACCCTACCCACCCCTCTGTTTGAAGAAAGAGTTTTTTAGTTATATTCAAGGAGTAACCAAAACCTATTTATCCTTGTACATCATGAAACAACTAACACCACTATTATTAGTCTTCATCTTCATTAGTTGTGAACCGAATGTAGAAGTAGATGAGGAAATCATTTATGATGGTAACTTATCTGAAATCCGTTATCATCACCATTATATCATTGGTGGACCGACCATTAACTTAGATACAGTTCAAAACACGACAGAACACAATGAAGTCACTAAAATCAATCTAACAAATGGTGACAATCAACTTCGTTTCAAAATTTCAGATATAGATGGTAATGGTGAATTTGATAGTATCGTGTACTTCAATAATAACGACTCAATAATCTTTGATTGGATGTACTCAGTGTACTCAAGTGGGGGTACGTGGATGAGACATACATATGTTGACTACAAGGATAGTATCTATTGTAAAATCCATTTGTCTATTGGGGGGGGTAGTGATAATTGGATTCAATCATCTCACAAAGTATCCGAGGGATACCTTTATCCAATGTAACTCATCCTTTTCCACCAATCAGTCTTGTTCTTTAGATGTTCTTCTTTCATATCAATATGGTCTTTCAGATGAAAGTAAGGGTCTAACTTACCTTGTTTGATGAGTTCCTCACCCGTTATTTGATACTTGTTACGAAGTAGTTTGTTTTGTTTTTTCTTTCTACTCATTGTCAATCGGTTACTCTTTAAGATACGAAATAATTCCCTGTAAACCAAGTAATTAACCCCAAATCTTCTTCCATTCAAACTCTTCTGAAGGTTCTGAAACCTCAACGGTGTTTTCTACTTTGTTGATGGTGTGATTGTTTAAGAAATCGTTGAGGTCGTTTTCTCTGATATATCGTTTGTAACCGAGTTTAATCATAGGGAGACCATAATCCTTAACGAATCTTTCAAAAGTCTTTCTACTGATGTTTAAGTAGGTCATAATCTCTTGTTTACTTAGAAGTCGTTCCATTTTGTTCCTTGTAAACTGTCTTCAATCATCTTCTTGAGTTTAGGGTTTGATTCTATTACCTCTTCTAATTCTCTACGGGTCTTCTCAATGAGAAAATCAGAAATTCGGTAATACTGATGTATTAGGTTAAAAAAGTGTTCCTTGACTACAATCAACTCATCGGTGAGTAGTTCGTGTCCTAATGAGTTGGTTAGGTCTCTTGTAATCTCAAGAAACCTTTGGTCTAACTCTTCAAAGTTGTCTTTCATATTGTCTTCCTTTGGGTAGTTTAACATTCCAAATCAAGTCGTTGTCCTTACCCCATAGTTTGGAGATGTAGTCAATTCCTTCATTCATTGTTTTGTTTCTGAATAGTTGAAAGTCTATCTGACCCCATTTCTTTAAGTGGATGGGTAGGGTCTTGATGGACTTGGTTAGTTTATTAGACTTTACAACCATATGGATATGGGGAAGTCCTGTCGTAGTGAACTCTCTGAACCAACACATCTGTTGTATGAGGTAATGGTTCTCTATGTCTTCCATAATGTTTAGGATATGAGTATCACTATACCTTTTGTCAAAGGTTATTGTGATAAAGAAGTCCCATTGATGTTGGGTAATCCACTTGGTTATCTCTCTTGGTTCGTTCATTACTTGATATAGTTTGGTCAGTCCCTTTGGGTAGGGATTTTATAGATTCCAGTCACTTCAATTTTCATTTTATACCAATCACCGATTGGGTTTTCATTTCCTTATTTCTAATAAGTATGTAGTTGTAACCACTAAAAACCACTTTGATACAACTTTTTTGAAATTCTTTTTGGAAAGAAGACCTCAACGAATAAAAACCCCTTTGATTTTATACTTAAAACCAAAGGGGTGTTGAGGTTGAGGTGAGTTTAGTATTATTGAGACTGTGTGGGGAGTATTACTCCCCATATTTATTCAAAACTCTTGATATAGTAAAATTAAAACATTGATTATCAATAGTTTACAGGTAAGGTTCAAGTCCTGTCATCCCGACTCAAAAACCCCGCAC